>Ga0210052_1000098_pt1 | contig 76536 bp, 83 predicted proteins | sample CryGeymeta201508_FD_183976 | JGI IMG/M metagenome (GOLD analysis project Ga0210052, IMG submission 183976) | Groundwater microbial communities from Crystal Geyser aquifers in Utah, USA - Crystal Geyser metaG 2015-08 (SPAdes) (version 2) | ecosystem: Environmental > Aquatic > Deep subsurface >...
CACCAATAGAAAGGCATATCGCTTTGGTTCGAGTGACTGAAGTTGATTTACTTTTCTTTTTAAACACACAGATCCCTTAATAAAATATTGACTTCATAATAACCTATTTTATGAAAGAAGTCAATAATGTAGAGATCAAAAGAGGAAAACAATGACATTAAGCGCAATTCATCTCCACCCAAACTGCTACGCAGCTATGGACGGAGTGTTCTTGCTGTCGTTCCGATAAAACTATACTCCCATAATAAATCCACAATAATGAAATGACTGTTTAAATAAGCCATTTCGATAAAATATGAGTGTTCTTGGAATTTCTTGTAAGTTCTTGAATGTATAAATGTGTTAATAATTTCTGAATTTTCAAGGGAAATAATTTTTTTAATAATTTCTGTAATATAAGCATACTTTTTTATTGATAATTTTGAGCTTATAAGCTTTTTAAATAAATCTATTTTTTTATCTTCCAGAGATTCTTTTATAATACTAAAGAAACAATAATCAGAATCGTCATATCCTAGTTTAGGCAATAATAAAAGAATCAACTCAGTAGGATCTTTTTTGAAATTGTTAAAGAGTTGTTTTTTATCCCAACCGATATAGCCAAATCGATCATCACTGAGTAATAATTCCACAACCTCAATATTACCATAATAAACGGCATAATGTAAGGCCAATTGTTCTTCTGAGCAGTGTGGGAATCGATTATCAGATAATAATAATTTAATAATATCAATACGGGAATAATTACAAGCAATCAAAAAAGGCTGAGTAACTTTTTTATTAATAATAAATCGATGGTCAGCTAAAAAAACAATAAGTAAATCAATAAAATTAAGGCGACATGCTACAGTGATTGGATGAGTGTTAAATGAAGTTTTGGAAATTCGAGGATCACTAAGGATTAATTTAGCATTTTCAATATAATTTCTTTGTGCGCAAATTTTTAAAAGGTAATTAATTTTAGAATTAGGATTAAATCTAGGGTCAGAAATTAATAACACAAAAATATCATTATGTCCTAAAAATAAAGATAACCTGAGTAATGAACTGCAATTAGCCTCTGTATCAATATAGCTGTGAGTGTTAAGGAAAAGCGTTACACCATTAATGTTATTTTGATTAATGTAATTAAGTAATGTTTTACTCATGCCTCCCTCCCTACTTTAATTAATATAAAATATTATACAGAAAAATACATGAAAGATAAAGTGTTTTTTGTAAATTAAAAATCGATAACTTTTGGCAACAAAATAAAAGAGTTGCAACCTAAATATTATTATTTTAACAAACTAGGAACCAAATATTAGCCTATAATGTAGCATTGATATTTTTATAAGTGTTAATAATTTGATTAACTTTGTTTTTTAAGTCATCTGACATGTTCCTTTGTCCTTTATTTTAAATTATGATATGCCTGAAATTAAAAATTTACAATTTTTGAATTTACATCGTAATATAATGCAATATTCTTTAATTTAGAATAATTAGATCCTGAGATAGATTTGATTCCATCCCTAATATTTTTTTGAAGAATAAGGAAATCAACAACTTGAGTGCTTCGTCTTTTGAACGATTCTGTATATAATGCTCCTGCGTTAAGATAGTTTGAGCTTTGAAAGCAATGTTTTATCGCGATATTATTCTTATAAGAAAAGTCTACATTGTATGATTTAATAAGTAACTTAATAACATTTAGACGACCATGCTGTATTGATAAAGCTGTGATTTCATCTAAATCAAGTTTTTCTGAAGGTGTAATTGATATGAATTTCTTGAGTGCATTAATTTTTCCAAGTGATGCTGACTTTTTTATTCCTTCAATATATGATGCCTGTTTATTATATTTATTATGTGCTAGAAATTTATCTAATATACGGATTGGATGGCTACTAATAATATTCTCCACTATTTCAGTTTGAACATTAGCACTTAAAATATCATCATCTAAGTCAAGAAGATCAAAGAATAAATCATAAAATTTATGTTTTAGGCAGGTATGGTAAAAATATTCTAAGTCAGCAACTTGCATAGAGTTTATTTTTTTAGTTAAATTTTCAAAACTATTAATTCTAATAAATTGAGCAATAATTTCATAATCAGATTTTTTTTTAAACATAGTTAGTCCTGTTTTATTTAAAAATCATTAATTGATTTCTGTAATTTCATTTTAGTAATATAATTCATAAGAGAGACGAATTTATCGCGATATAACTCATCCTCTTTTTTTATTGTAATTTTATGCAAAAGGAAGTCAACTATTTTCATTTTATTGCTTAAATAAGCACTAATTATGATTTGATTATTATTTATGCTTGGTTCAATATTGAAATGTTTTAAAATTACTTTAATAATAGATAGGTGTCCATTTTGTGAAGCAAAAATAAGGGATTTATATAGAGATTCATGACTAAATGGTATTTCTGCTGCTTTAATTAAATATCTTAGAACTCTTATTCTTCCATATTGAGCTGCTTTAACGAATTCATGATCAAATTTTTTGAGTATAGTAAATTTTTCATGAGAAACAAACTTGGTAATATTATCAAGTTTGTTTTTACGAGAAAGATAGCTTAATATAATACGCTGTGTTCTATCTTGAATCGGATCATTGGTGCAGTTAATGATGGTGAAAAGAAAATCAATCTTATCATTTTTACAGCAAAATTCAGCTAAATAATCTATATCTAAGTATGTATTATTAATTGCTATTTCTAGAAAGCATTCTGTGTTACCTTCCAATATGCATTTGGTTAATTTTTCATGATAGTTACTTGACATATTAGCCTTGAATTAAGTATTGTGTAATGCATTATATAAAATATTGAACGCAAAATCAACATATTTTATATTTAAAAATTTGAAATTGTAGTAGCCAAATTATGAATGATTATTAGGTTTGCTATTTCATTTTTAGTAGAATTATTATATTGGTAGTTAGACCTAATATTGGTGTAATTTTTAATAAGGAATTTAACTGTGCTATGACGCCCAAAAATAAAAGCTGAATTCAGTATTTCACTTCCTTCAAAACTAGGATCAAAGTTAAAAAAATCAATTAATGCCTTAATAGTATTGGAGTTTCCTTTTGTCGCGGCCAAAACCATAGACTTCCTATAGTCATTAAAAGCGATAGAACAGGGATTGATAATATTAAATAAATGCGCTAATGCTTTATTTCTTGAATATCTCGAAGCTTTAATAATAACAGATCCAATTTCAGTGCTATTATTGAGATAAATAGTAAATTTTTTGTGTTCTACAATTTTTTTAAATAATTTCAAATTATAGTAAGTTAAAAAATAATTTGCAATATAGGCTTGTATATATGGGGATAGTGCTTTTTCATTAAAATTAATAAGAAAAAATGTGCTCTTAAAACATTTTTTTTCTAATGAGAATGTAATTAAATATTCAATATCTGGATGACAAAAATCAATGAGAGCATTAGATAATAAATCTAAATCCTGTTTTTCGACCAAAGAAAATAACTCAGCGTAAAGTATTTTTTTTGCACTCACATGTTTGTTTTTCATCATTTTTTTTACAAGAATACTTTTTAATTTAGGTAAAAAAGTATTGTCTTGCCCTACTCCTTTGATTTTTAGTTTTTTTTATAAAAAAATAAGTTGTAAAAGCTATAGTGAATGAGCTAAATCAACAGGACAACCTTTATCATGTTTTACACGTAATTTAATAGCGTTTGTTGTTGAAGAACACTGATTATCTTTTGCCGAACGTAAGCACCAATTGCATTGAATTTCAATTAAACCTTCAGATTTTGGTGTTGATATACGATTATACCCTAGTTCGACTAAGGCTCTAGCTATCTTAATTGAATCATTATTGTTAATCATTTTAATCCTAGGACATTAAACATACAGTTATTATACTTATATATATGAGAGAAGCAAGGTTTATTTATCGAACTCTAAGCAAGAAATATTGATAATTTAAATAATTGTTGTATATCTTAATAATTTCACAATAAGTGCTGTAAATTAAAGCAGGAAGATGGTAAAATAAGCTATATTTTGTTAGTAAAAAGACACCAAGACATCCAATAAAAAAAATTAATGAAAATTAACAATAAAAGAGTGATAAAGGAAAGTATAATATGTATAAAGAAAGCACTAAAGAAAAAATACTTAATATGGTTGAAGAGTTTTTTTTGGATATTAATGACGGAAACCAAATTAATGTTACAGTAAATAATGTGACAAATATAGATAGAAAGAAAAATATTCAAGATAAAGTGCTACAGTTTATTATGATTGCCCAATTAATATTATTTTTATCAATATTATTGGTTTTATCACATTATTTAAATGAGATTATTTTTATTTTATCATTTAGTGTATATTGTTTTTTTTGTATTAATGTAATGCGCCAATATGTAGGGGGGTTTTTAAAGGATAACGTAGTGAAGAACGAAATAATGAGAGACATTATAGCTATACCTCTTATGTCAATAATATTAATTAATAAAAGCATGTACTGGTTTCTTAAAAAAATAATTATATTTAGTGAGGAAGTTACTATAGAGGGAGTTATTCATACAATCAACACTAATGTATTTGGTGAGGAATTTTGTTTACTAAACGGAAAGTTAAATAGGGAAGACGGTAGGCCAGCAGCAATAACAATTAAGGGTAAAATATTTAGTTTTAATGGAAATGTGTTTCATAAACAATGTAGGAATTTTAAAACAAGTAAAGAAAAAAAAACTATTTCAATTACACCTTCAGAAGTGAAGGAGAAAATAGTTATTTTAAAATTAACCCATAAGTTGAGTAAATTTTAGGAATATGAACGAGAATCCTCGGTAATTAATTGCCGAGAAGAAGCCATTACATCAAAATAATGAAAGTTTATTCTGTGTTGATTTTGCTAAAAGTTCATTGTAAATGTCTAAATTTGTATATTTTAAATTTTCCCTTAAATATACATTATTCCAAAGCAAGTCAACTATTTCAAACCTATCCCTTTTTTTTGCAGATAAAATTGGATTTATTCTATATTTAAATTTTTGAAATCGATGGTCTTGTATTAATATTTTTGCAATATTAATATCTCCACGATGAATTGATTGCAAAATGAAGTGAATTTCCTTTTTTTTAAAATCAAGGCGTTTATCAGATAGTAATGCTGATACAAGATTATAATCACCATTCCTTATTGAATAGCTAGTGCATAAAACTTTAAGAATAAGTAAATCTTCCTCTTTACATTTTTCTCTTGAAATAAGAGATATTAATGAAAACGGGTGCTCTGAATATACTATATCTAGTGAGAGTAATTGAATTAAATCAAAAAGGCCATCTTTAAGTGTATCAAGAATGTCTGATTTGTTTGATTTTTGTAAGTGAATTCGCTCATCAAGCAATAATAATCTAACAAAATCAATTTGCCCTAAATACGCTGCTATATGTAAGCAATGATTGTTATTAAAAGCAGGCGATATAGATTGAATTTTAAGTAATAGTTTAAATGCATATAAATTTTTACGTTCACACGCAAAGGAAAGTAAATAGTTGTGCTCTATTGATAATTTTGCCTTATTACTACTGATAAATAGATCGAGTATGCTATCCTTAAAATAATATATTGCTGATTCAAATGCACTTCTATCTTCCAATCCTTTATCTAATGGCAGAACTGAATCATAAGACATTAACTTTTCAACAATGGATAAGTCACCTATTTCTGTTGCCTTCCTAAGTGCCTTGTTATTTTGATATGAAGGGTTAAAGTTTTTGCAACTTAATAAAAAAGATGATAGTTCTGAATTGTTGGATTTGATGGAGTTAATAAAAAAAGCTTGCTTATTAATTGTTGAGTAAACTCGCTCATCTTTAATAAGTAATAGTTTTATTTTCTGATTATTAGTTGCTTTAATAGCTCTGTTATTTTTTTTAGAAGGGTCAATATTGAAGTAATTAAGAAGATGCCTTACAATATTAAATTGATTATATTCTGCCGCAGCAAAAAAAACATAGTATATAAATTCTTTATTAGCTAAATTATTTGATAATAAATAGTGAATGTAAGCAAGATTCTTAGATTTAATTAAATCCAATAGCCTCAACTTACTCTGAATAGTACATGCCATAAATTATCCTCTAAAAAAAATAATAATAACATATAACTGTAGATAAGGCAATATTATAAAATCTCAGGACTAAGAAATCTGTATAGGAGACAACCTTTCAAAGTCCATATTGATTTAATATTATCATAAATCAAAATAAAGTATAAGCAAGACCGAATATAAAAATTAGACATTACTTACATAAACTATAGCGGATGTCTCACATTATAATTAAAATTTCTCAAGTTTATAAAAAACTTCCGTCACAGCGATAAAGTGTTTATCTAATGGATGGTAATATTCATTAAAAACAGCCTTTAATTCATTATTTAATTTTAAATAAATATTGATGGATAGTTGTTGAGAGTAGTACTCAAAAATTAAATAAATAATATCCTTAATGAGAATTTTTTTGGAAGAACCAAAAATAGATTCAGATAATGATTGTATAATATTGTTATCTTTTAACTCAAAAAGAATAAAAAAAATATTAAAAATATTTTTTCTGGTAAAAGATATAAAGTGTTTGTTATTTAATGAAAATTGATTTTGAAATGACTTATGAAAAATAAATGAAGTTATAAATGGTAGTTTTAAATGACTTAAATTTTGTTTAAATATATAGATGATATCATTAAATCCAATGATTTTTGAGTTAAGTAATTCATTATATTCATTAATATTGTTTTTTATTAATGAAATTTTTATCCTATTAAGGATTATTCTCTTAGATTTAGGCTCCATTTAATACCTGAATAATTAAATTAGGGTTAAATAATGCAACTCTATATTTATCTACATTTGCATATCCGCGAGGGTTGCTAAGATATCTAACGCCATTTTTAGTAATATTAACGTAAAAGTGGGTATGACCTGCTGCCCAAAATTGAAAGTTTTCGGCAAGCTCCTCAAGTTCACTATAATATGCATATTTAGTAATTTCGTGTTTATATCCATTTTTGCGTTCTTCACTGTATCTGTCTTTATCAAGGAAGATTTCAGAAGGGGCATAATGAGATATAACAAATTGAGTATGTTTTTGATTAATGCGACTTTTAATATATCGGATAGCTTGCTTATGAAGCTTTAAGGTATCTAATGTGTTAATTTTTCTATATTGGTTATTATCTTTATATTTGATTTTGCGATAATCATTAGAAGTGTTTGCTGTCCTGCCATAACTTTTGCTTCCACCTATTTCCAAATAGGTAAGGGGATCTTCATTATTAAAATCAGTCCACAAAGTGCTTCCAATAAATTCTATATCATTAATAAAAAGGGATTCATTATCTAGAAAATAAAAATTACTATTTTTTCTTTCAAACTCTCTAATGAGTCTATGAAATTTATCAATACGACTTCCCCAAAATTCATGGTTTCCAGCAACATAAATAACAATGCTGCCATATTTTAGGGTATCTATTAAGAAGTTCTCAATATCGATATTGAGTGTTTTTGAACGTGACTGGGAACCAATATCACCTGCTAGTATAATAACTTGATTTTCTTTTAAATTAGGTATTCTAAAAGAGTTTTCTAACTCTAAATGAATATCACTAAAAAGCCTAACATCTAGTGATGAAAGTTTATTGCCAAGTAAATCTAATAAAGTTCGTTTTTTAAAATTCAAGACCCACCCCCACACTTAAAAATTTAATATAAACATAGTATATACTTAATTGTCATTAAGATAAATGTTTTTTTTGTTTTTTTTGTTGAAAAGTAGCGCATTTTATTGTAAAATAGTGTTAATAAAAAATAATTTAGGAATGATATGTTTAAAATAACGCAAGAGAGAATAGAACAGAACGAAAGTGAGTATTTTTCAATAGAACTTAGTTTTGAAGGTTGTAAAAATAACCAAATGCTCTATCTGTCAACGATTAAGGGGGAGGATCATTTTGTTGCTTTACGAAATTTTTTATCTTACTATGCTGTAAAAAAAGATTTTTTTAAGAATAGGGTTCTAAATTCTATAAATAAAGATGATTGGCAAGGAGGGAGGATGATAAATTTCTCTAATGAGAAGGCACTATTATATATTTCTTTTAACAATGATGATGTTATTATTCCGTTTACAAAAACTGCTAGTAAGGTAGAATTGGAAGAGGATTATACGAAAGAAGAGATAGAAAAGTTAAAAAATGAAGAATTAGAAGGGTTGAGGCAATCATCTTTTGAATTATCAGAGCATTTAAAGTCTAGAAGTAAAAAAGGGCTTTATGATTTTGAATATAATGAAATGTATTTAAATAAAATCTCATTTTATACAGAAGATAATGAAATAGAAGAAAGCAGAGAAGGATTATTGAAGCAGTTTAAAAAGGCTATGAAAATGGAGGATAAATACTTAATCCAAAAAGAAGAAGAAATTTCTGAATTAATGGATGAAGTATATAATAAGTATAAAAACTTTAAGGGAAAAAAGAAAAAAACAGTGGATTTAATTGAATATAAAATGATAAATTTCGAATTAAATAATATTATATTTAGTGATAGTGAGTCAGCTAAATATAAAATTACAGTAAAGAAAATATCAGACATTCTTGAGGATTTTTAAAATGTTTAAGTTAACAAAAGAGGTCGTATTAAGCACGTATGTAAGTCGTTTTGAGTTAACGGTTAATTATTGTGATAGAGAAAGTCAATTAGTAGTAATTTTATTAAATAAAGATATTGATGAGATGAATGTTTTGCGCAATTTCTTAATCGCTGTTGAGTTAAAAAAGAATAAGTTATTGTCTCAAAAAAATAATGTTGATTTTTATATGCAAGGTGTTGCATTTGTAAAAGGTGTTGACTTTTACGTGCAATTGGAAAAAAAGAGCATGTTATATGAAAATAGCCTTATTGTTTTAGAAAGTAATGATAAAAATATTTTAGATCCAATTGTTAAAAATAATGATAGTAATTACTCAATGATCGATTTTGAAATAGGTTTGGTAAAATTATATGATAGCAATGGTTGTATATATAATATCAAAATAGAGAAAATGTCTCATATTTTAGAAGATTTCTAGATATAATCTAAAATTCAATAATCTTTAATGAAAGAAGTTTAAATTAATATAATTTAAAAAAAACTTGATTTTAATGAGAAATTAACATATATTTACCTGAAGAGATGAATAAAAATCAGGAGATCAATATATGTGTTCAATTTTAGGTATTTTAGATATAAAAACAGATCCAGTTAAATTAAGAAGCTTGGCGCTTGAAATGTCAAAAAAATTACGTCATAGAGGTCCAGATTGGTCAGGAATTTATTCCACCAATAAAGCAATACTAGTCCATGAAAGGCTAGCAATAGTAGGCGTTAATGGCGGTGCTCAACCACTTTATAATCCAGAAAAAACGCATGTTCTCGCTGTTAATGGTGAAATTTACAACCATAAAGAGTTAAGAAAAGATTTAAAAGTAGATTTTGAATTTCAAACTGAATCTGATTGCGAGATTATATTAGGTCTATATAAGGAAAAAGGCGTAAACTTCCTTGATGATTTAAATGGTATTTTTGCATTTTGTTTATATGATGAAGAAAAAGATCAATATTTAATTGGTCGAGATCATATAGGTATTATACCACTATACTACGGCTACGACAAATCAGGAAATAGATATGTGGCATCTGAGTTAAAAGCCTTAGTGGGTACCTGCAATGTTATTGAGGAATTTCCAGCAGGGCATTACTTGTGGAGTGGGGACGAAAAGCCGACCAAATATTATGCCAGAGATTGGGAGAATTATGAGAATGTAAAAGATAATACATCATCTATTCAAGAAATAAGAGAAGGTTTAGAGGCAGCAGTTCATAGGCAATTAATGTGCGATGTGCCTTACGGAGTTTTGTTGTCAGGCGGTCTAGACTCTTCTGTTATTTCAGCGATTACCCAAAAGTTTGCTAAAAAAAGAATAGAGGATAATGATCAAAGCGATGCTTGGTTTCCAAAATTACACTCTTTTTCGGTTGGTTTAGAAGGATCACCTGATTTAAAATATGCGCAGGAAGTTGCAGATGAAATAGGTACTATTCACCATCCAATTCACTTTAAGGTTCAAGAGGGTATTGATGCAATTTCTGAGGTTATTTATCATTTAGAAACCTATGACGTGACAACAATAAGGGCATCAACTCCAATGTATTTAATGTCAAGAAAAATAAAGGCAATGGGAATAAAAATGGTCTTATCAGGTGAAGGTGCAGATGAATTGTTTGGTGGTTATTTATATTTTCACAAAGCACCTAATGATAAAGAGTTTCATGAAGAATTATGTAGAAAAGTATCTAAGTTACATATGTTTGATTGTTTACGTGCAAATAAATCAATGGCAGCTTGGGGAATAGAGGCTAGAGTGCCATTTTTGGATAAAGAATTTATGGATATTGCAATGAATGTTAATCCAAAGGACAAGGAGTGTAAGGATGGTAAGATGGAAAAAAATATACTTCGGGAAGCTTTTGAAGGATACTTACCTAGCAGTGTTTTATGGAGGCAAAAAGAGCAATTTAGTGACGGTGTAGGGTATAGTTGGATTGATTCATTAAAAGATTATACAAATAAGGAAGTTACAGACTTAATGTTTACTAATGCTAAATTTAGATTCCCAATAAATACGCCTGAAACAAAGGAAGCTTATTTATATAGATCTATTTTTGAGACACACTTTCCAACAGATGCTGTTATTAAATGTGTTCCTCATGGTAAATCAGTAGCTTGTTCAACAGTTGAAGCTTTGGCTTGGGATGAGTCTTTTAATAATAATGCTGATCCTTCTGGTAGGTCAGTAAATGTGCATACTAGTAAATCATAACGGTTAAAATAGTTTTTTAAGCTTTATGATTAAATTATAAAGCTTAAAAAAAATAAAATAATTATAATTGTTTTAATTTATTTGAATTAAAATGATAATCATGATAAATAGTTAATAGTGCATTAATAAAGGCTGTGCTATTATCAAGATCTTCAAAGTTAAGAGCTAATGACTCTTCTCTAGATTCTTGAATTCTAACTTGAAACACTGGTCTTTGCTCATTTCCTACTTTTTTTTGATAAATGTTTTTAATGTTAGACATATCTAAGGTTAAAAGATCAATATCTCCCATAAAGTTAGAATATATAAAGATTTTATTTTTTTTAATCTTATAAAGAACTTCTTCAACTGTCTTTTTTTCGAAGTTTGTTACTTTAACAATAGGTATATAACCTATAAGGAAATTTTCAGTCATTGGTAATTCTCCATATTTAATGTTTGGTGTTTAATGTTTAAGTTAAATGGAAATAAGTTTATTTTTTTTGCATTTTTCGTTCTCAGCAATAATGTCTGGTATAATTGAATTTAGGGTGTCCGTTAAATTTCCATCTTTTATAATAATTGTGGTTTTTATATCTTCTGAATTAATTATATTTAATTTTGTACTACCATTATTAGATATCTCCTTTATATTATCGGTTCTAAAAAATAAATATTCTAAATTATTTAAATATGATTTAATTATAATTATTTCTGAATTTATTATTTTGTAAAAGAAAAAATGTCCTGAATCTGTATTGTAAGCACTTTTGAAGTTATTGGGGACTAATTGTATTTCTTTTTTTTGCAAGAAAATGTTATTAAAATTAATGATGGCTTCAATAATGGATTGGGAATATTTTTCTTTTGTATTATAAGAGATTTCGTTTTGTCCATCAATTAATATGTAGGTTGTTTTTTGAAAGATATATGCATTGCGGATATTAAGCAGTGGAATTCTAAAGTAACTATATTTGCCTTGAAAAATATTGTAAATTGAAATAAAATTATTTGAAATATTATAGGACAAAGAATTTAATTTATCTTCATTGTATACTGATATCATTGATGAATTATTATTCGTCATTTTTTATTATTTTCCTTAGTAAATAAGTTTTGTTTTTGCATGTCGATTAAATTGATATAATGTTCTTACTAATATTGTCATTATGATTATACAAGAATAAAAGATTTGTAATGGAATTTAATGTTTTTTGTGTATATTGGGGAAGAATAGTGATCGTATGTTTTTTATCATTAATATATTCAATGTTTATTTCACCAAAATTTTTGGATGAAATACTTTGAACTTTATTTAAGTCAATGGAGATATATTGACTAAGTTTCCTATAATATTTTATAATTATGAGTTTTGATTTAATTATAATGTATGAAAAAAAAGATTCTTTACTTTCATTGAATGAGAAATTAAAATAATCATTTATATAATCATAAGTATTGAAATCTTTTTTTATTTTTTTATTATTTTTGTAAGTAAGTAATGTGGCAATAATAATATTTATAGCAAATATAATTTTATTTTTTGGAACAGCATAGGTGATAGTATCGAAATTTGAATTTGAAATACAAATATCATCTTGGTCATTTGTGATAACATTTATGATAGAGCAAATTTTTATCTTATGATAATAAGAAAACCCATTATTTTTACCTAAAATGATAATATATTTATTATCAATTTTATAAGCCAATGAATTTCCGCACTCAAGATCATGGCTGTCAGTTATTTCTATAATGTTACTCATAAATTATTATCTTCCTTACTAAATAAAGTCTTTCATGTTGTGTTTAGGTGAATCTTTGGGAATATAGGTTGTATGATGACGAGGCGTTAAAATCCAGTGCCAAAGTTTCCCTTTTTCAGGTTTAAAATAATCCCCATCGCCATCGGATAATACAAATATGGCGTCAGGGTGTTTTGATTCAGATGTGAGTTTATTGATATGGTTATTGAGAATTCTAAAAGAAGTCCCACCAGAACCTCTTATTTTTCCTGATTTAATATCAATAGGGTATAAGTATGTGTCAAAGGAGTAGGCTTCGATATCAAATACTTCTTCTGGGATAGATTGTAGCATAGAAACAAATCGTTGTGCATGACTAAAACAAGAGCCAGAAGCATCTAGGAAGAAAACGAGCTTATATTTTTGTTTTTCTGGAACAAGTGTTTCCCAATCTCCTTGGATCATAAGATCATCGGATAAACAAGTGTGCTTCCTGTCACGTTGAATCCAAGAAGGTTTATTTACATAATGCATTTTTAAAATACTTTTTATATGATTTTGGACAATACTTTCCCATTTTTTATTTTTTCTAACATTATTGATCGTAATCCTAATGTAACTACCAATAGGGATAGTGCCTGCACCACTTAATTTAGAGTCTGTAATCTCATTTTGCATTTTATTAGAAAGTTCTATTTTTTCCTCATCTGAAATCTGATTATCAATAGTTTCTTTGAATATCTGGCTTGCCTCAGTAGAATATTCAGACATTTGGTCAATAAAATCTTGTAGATCTGGGTCTAAATCTTTGGTGTTGCAGTGTTGATCAACAGTTTCCTTGTCTTGATTAAAGTTATTTTGAATAAGTAAGTTATAATAATATTTAAAAGAACCTAATTTATTAATATTTAAATCAGCAATTGTATTGAGATCAAAAAGAGTATCAACAAAACAAAGATTTTTCCAATTTTGAATAGTTTCTTTGTGGAAGCCGAATCCACTCACTAAAAGCTCGTTAATAACAATATCTTGTGCAATATTAACCAGTTCCTGATCGCTGCACTCCTGACCACGTTTTCCGTGATTTAAAACAACATGTAGGCACTCATGAGCAATAACAAAGAGTTTATTGTTGATATCAAGTGAATTCCAAAAATCTGGATTAATAATCATGTAAATGACATCACCTTGTCGATCAAATCCTACCGCAGCAGTTGAAATTTTAGTAGTAAAAATAGGTGTACCTATCTTCCAGAAAGTTTGAAAGATAGTGTGATGTTGAGCAAGAAGGTTAGTTAATTCAATTTCTTCTTCATAGCTCATTTTAATTATTTGATGATTTTCTTGCATTAAAATGCTCCATAAACTTTATGAAAATCATATTCTGAAATAATAGGGATAGAAAGATTCTGAGCCTTAATTACTTTTGAAGATGGGCTTTTAACGTCATTCGCATTAATAATAAACTGAGTTTTTTTAGTGACAGTATTTGTAACGAATGCACCAATTCGTGATAGTAGTGTTTCGATATCACCCTGAGTGTTACCATTACTATAATTTAATGAGAATTTACCAGTAAGAACAACAGTTTTTCCTTGAAGGTTCAATGCGGCAGAGTTGCTTAACGAATAAATAAGCTCTTTAATTACTGCCTCAAAAGGTTGTGAGAATGTTGATTCAACTTCTGTTTTAATTTCACTGGGGACGTTTTTGCAACTTCTAATTTCTTTTAGCCATTCAAGATCTTTTGTAATAACTTGATTCATTATGTAATCTTGTGGAATGTATTGAATAACCTTATCTAGTTCTTTTAGGATATAGGATTTGAATTTTGAGATATTACCTAAATTCTTAAAAAACAATGACTTTTCTTCTGGTAATAATGTTGCAAAGTTTTTCCATTCATCATCAAGTGAAACAGATTGAATACGCTGAATAAGATTGGAAATATTGCTTTGAATAGGGAGTACGTGTTTTAAGTCTCCACCAACCTGATAGATTTCAATAGAATTGTCAAGTAATCGTGGAGAAATAGAATACCGTAGATCTTCTGAAAGAGAAGTCCACCACTCAATAAATGGTTGTGAACTAAAACCATATTTATTTTTAAAATATTGTTTATCTAATTGGTATGGCATGTCAATTTTAATCGGGAAACGATCTAATTGTGCAGGATCGATTTCTTCAACATCATAAGTGCCTTCTTCATTATGAGGGTTAATGGCAGCCCAAACAACTTTTAGGTTATTAAATTTACGTCCGTTGATTGACTTAAATTGGATAAGTTCCATTACGGCATTTCTGACCTTAATTGGAGATCGGTTATACTCATCAAAGAAAATAGCCTCAACATTATCATCGGCAAAACGTGCTGGTGGAATAAGTTTTAATACATCAGTGCCATCTTCGCGAGTAACAGCCTTTGGAACACCAATGAGATCAACCCAAGCATCCATTGTGGATGCTGAAAAATAAACCCAACGATCACCAAAGTTATTATTAAAAATAGTTTTAATAATTTCAGTTTTACCTGTTCCATGTCTGCCTTTAAGTAAAACATTGAAATTGTTTTTTGCATAAAGGTTGAGTAGGTTCATATCTAAAAGCATTAAGGATTCTCCAAGTTATATATTTATTTTCAATAAGCTATTATACTTTATTGTAAGGTAATATACAAGTAATTTATTATTATTATTATTGATATTTATGGGAAAAATATATAAAAATTGATATAAAATAGGCAAAAAAAAATCTTCAAAATAAATGAAGATTTTTTTAAAACTGTGAGAGTTTTATTTATCCCCTTACCCCTAAGAGAACAAGCTTATTATCTCAAAAAATTTTGGATTTGTCAATGTTTTTTTTGTATTTATCAAATAAAAGAAATCATATAAAACAATAAGTTAGGTTATTGATCTATAAATAATCGTATATAAAACATGCAGTAATAAGGAAGTGTTACATAACTTAATATATAAGAATTGATATAAAAAAGTATACTATTTTTGATAATAAAAATTGACATAATATAGGTAATTACATATAATGATTAAATGAAATGATTGTGTAAAAAGGAATAATATAATGAGTAAAACCATGAGTGAGAGACTAGCGGAAGCATTGGCTAAAATGGACGAACCTGAATTTATAGAGAAAAGGAAAGCTTATTTTAAAGAAGAAGAAAGGAAGCAAAAATTATCTATTGATTTTTTTGAAACCTTAGAATTTAAAAAAGTATTTAACAAAATTATTGAAATGGACAATAATAGTATATCAAATCATGATGTTGATTATTCTGAGGATAATGCATTAACAAGGGATGAGTTTTACAAAATACACGGCTGTGTATTTTTAGTGAAAAGAGACGAATCTAAAGATGTAACTGATGATTTCGAAGAAGTAGTGATTAATTATAGAGGTGTATTATTTGGAATGTTATTTGGACAAGGAACACTAAGTTATATAAGTAAAACAAGTGAAATAAGTAAATTTTTGATTCAAGATAAACTTGATAAATTTTAATAAATAGGATAAAAATATGTATGTAGTAGATTCTTTAAAATCAAAAAAAATAAATAATGACTACATTAATATAAGAGACGTAAATATATTATTAAATAATAAAAATGAAGAATATTTTAAGATAGCAAAAGATGCTGCGTTCTTTGAAACAGAAGAGTTTAAAAAAACATTTAATGATTTAAAAAATTTAGACACAGATTATATATCAGAAATGTATTTTAGAGGAAAATCAAAAGTAGGAGAAATAACTAAATATAAGTTCTTTAAAATACATGATAGTATTTTTGCAGCAAATCGTAAAGATGTGATTTGTAGTTATTTTAAATCATTAAATGGAGATAAATACATTAAGAAAACTATAATATATAAAGGCTTTGAATTTGGGTATATAAAAGGAGATCTACCTACTACGTATATTAGAAAAACAAAGGATTTTAATAAAATTTTACTGCAAGAAAAAATATCCTTATTTTAATCTTAATTTTATAAAAACAATGAGTAGAGGAATTTAAAGTGTCAAAAAAAACCAACTCAAGCAACATAGATTTTGAATCACTTTCTCAGTCAATGAGACGTATTAAAAAACATATAGAAAGTAATGAATTTCATAATAATATTTTAAAAGAAATTGAAGATAATGACAATAAATTACTTGAAGATATTAAATTTTTTGAAACAAAAGAATTTTATAAAATATTTAATAAAATAAAGAACATGGAGAAGGATTATTTGTCAGACATAAAGTTTGGGTATGATGCAGGTTTAATCTTCAATGAAGATATTAATTCAGAATGTTTATTGGCTAGTGATTTCTATAAAATTCATGATAGTGTTTGCGCTGTAAAACAAGACGAATTAATCACAAATAAGGATAAAATGTTAAAGGGGTACCCTTATTTAAGAATTAAAGTAGTATATCGAGGACTGGATTTTGGTCGAAATGAAGGTCATACACCTATAAGATATATAAGGAAAACAAAGAATTTTAAGCAAATAATGTTGCAAGAGAAGTTGGGTAAGTTTTTGTAAAAAATCGAATTTACACGCTATAACCGTTTAAAACAAAACTACACGATATAGCGGGTATTTTAGCTGAGTTTACATTGATTGAAGTTTTATTTGCACTTCTATATTAATTAGTTTTTCATATAAAAAACTCTTATCTTTTCTTAATTTGTCTCTAACAGGCTTATTTTTAAATACAAGTAATTGAAATTTGGTACCAAAGAGGGATAGTCTACTTGTTTGACAGTACTTTGAAGGAATATTAATAATCTCATTATTATTAACTGACAGATCAATAGGAAGAGAAGATTGTAAAATTAAGTTAATGTAATCGAGCTTTTCTAACTCAAAAATTATATAAAAAAGAGAGACGCAATTACTATAATCAAATTCAATATTGTTGATAAAAAACTCAAAAACATCTTGTCTGTCTTCATTAATGATAACTTCGCAAAAAAAATGGAATTGGGCATATGTTATATTGGAGAATAAATGAGTTAGTTGCTGTAATTCATTAAGTGGAATAGTTTTCAATCTTTTTAACATTAAACTAAATGACATTGGTTTTTCCCAAAAAAAAGTATTAATGATAATACCTTTTTTATGAAGTTTGGTCAAGTTTAATTATTTTATTTTTAAAATAGATTTATGTTTTGTGTCAGAAAAAAATTTTGTACTATATGAGAATTCTTCTCTCCAAGAGGCATCATCTATTTTGACTATTTTTTTATGTTTAATAATCGCACTCTTAATATCAATAAATTTAGGATCAGAAATAAGATATTCAGGCTTATTAAGTACTGTTCCTTCTCCATTGTAGATCACCATATCATAACCTTTTTTAAGGGCATCTTTTGCTAGTTCTCTATTATTCGTCCTAAGTATATTTTCAACTTCTATTTGACTAATTAATATTTTAGGCTCTGGTATGCACTCTGTAAAACCGAGAGATTGTAAATATTCAATATTAGATAATGAAATAGGCTCTATGTGTTGATTAAAAATATTGACTAAATTAGTAGAAACATTAGTTCGGTCTTCAAAATTATTGTACTCAACATTGTGGAGTGTATCAATAAATGAATTAATATCAAAAGAGTGCTTTTGTTCAAACATTGATAGTTTCTCAAAAAATAATATACTAGATTCATCTTCATTTTCAGCACCAAGTTCTTTTTGGAGATCTATAAAGATATCATCCCAAGCATTATGGCCTTTTAAAATAAGTTGTTCAGTAAAATAATAGAGTTTATCTCCAAAATCAATATCTTTTGAAAAATAATCTTTAGCTTCACGAAGAAATGTTTCTTTGTGAAAACATTGGTTTCTTGCGGCTTCTGCATATAACCAAGCGACTTCAGTGTTGTCAGTATAGCTAATCCAATCACCTTGATATTGATTATTAAGTGAGGTTCTGCATTCCTTAGTTGAATGTTCTGTAAACTTTCGGTTTGTTCCATGAAGTAGTGTGAATGATTGCTTTGCACTAACTTTTTCTTGCTCTATGTTTTTTTTTGTTAAAAAGTCATCAATATTATCCATTAATAAATCCTTTTATATTATTTTGATAATATCATTATAGCATGGAAGGGAAATTTTTAATGCATAGTTAGGTTAAAAGCTATTAATTTTTTTACTCATTAATATTTTTATTGAGTCAATATGGGACATTTCTGAATATTCAATGCCGTGAAGGAAAAATTTTGGTTTCATAATATTTTGGTCTTGATATATTTCTAAATTATGTTTAGGCCGAACAGCGGGAGCTAAATAAGTTAAATCAGTTTCGTTACTAATGCGATAGCAGCGGTCTTCTCTATGTAATTTTCCGTCTAAGTAAAATTTTAGATAACCATTTAGCGTGACGATCATCAATTTTGTGTCATTTTTTTTGTTTTGATACATAATTCTAATTTTAAACTCACCTATTTCAGCAAAAATAATAGACATGCAAAGGTAAACTGGCGACAAGTTTTTATTTCTGAATTTTGAGATGAATAAGTTTATTGGGTAAAAAAATAATTGATCAATAAATTTTGCTAAATGTTCAAAAAAGTATTTTGCATTGTAGTAATTATGAGTAAGCCTATCTTCGATAAAATTGTTTTTTAGTTTTTGGCTTGATTTACCATAATGAAGTATTTCTTTTGGAAGTAGACGGAATGATTGAAAAAATCCAATTAAAAAATATAATGTCAACAATATTTTAAAAGTATTCATTTTTTTATCCTTTATGTTAACTAATTATTGGAATTGACTTATTTTTTCTTGTACATCAACTTTTATAAGATCACTATATAGTTCTGGATAATCTTGCCTTAATGTATTTTTTACACAGGTTTCGTTCCAAAAAAGTTTTATCGTTTCTTGGCAATTTAAAGATTTTGCTAATATAATGGCTTGATTATTATTGATGTTGGCATTAAATATTTTGCTATTAATAATTATTTCTAGCATATCGATATGATTATTTGAAAAAAAATCTTTATTTTTTAATACTAAAAGAAAAGGATTGAAGTATTCACTGTATGTAAAATCCTTGCTTAGTAAAAGTTGAATAGATTGCTTACAACCTATTCCACATGCTGAAATAAAAAAGGCTGTTCCATTAGTCGGATAATTTAAAAACTTAAATAACACATTAATAGAGTTAATACTTCTAGATCTTAAAGCTGACATTAATGCTGAATGAATGTTTAATGTAGTCTGGAAGTGTGGTTCTTTTAGTAATAAAGTTAATATTTCAGAATAATCAATTCTTGCAGCTAATGACAATAATATTTGATAATGAAGGGTGGCTATGAATTTTTGTTTAAAATAAAGATTAATAAAATCAATATTATTATTTTTGATGGCTTGGGAAAGGCAATAAGTATGTAGAGAAGGAAGATCTTTTATAAGTTCTAACACTGTTAAGTGCTTGCTGTTTTTTAAAGCAATAAGGATGGCTTCTTTCAATTTGTCTTCCATTGTTTTTTTTCCAAGATTAAGTTGCTTTAATTTAATAATTCATTATATCAAAATAAGCATTAAATGTAAATAAAAATAATAGATTTTAAAGAAAAAAATTATAAAAACTGATTTATTTTACGCTGTATATCTAGTTTTATAAAACATCTATATAGTTCTGGACAATCGTTCATTAATGTACTTTTTACGCAGGCTTCATTCCAGAACATTTTTATCACATCTTGATTATTAAAGAACTGTGCGCTCTTAAATGCTTCATTGTTATTCATACTGAGATTAAAAACATTGAAGAGATGATGTAAAACTTCAGTATATTTATAATAGAAAAAATATTCATTATGTAAAAGCATGTAAAAAGGATTAAAATCTTTATCATATGTAAAATTTCTACTCAATAAAATATTAATAGAATCGGTATATTTAGTAGAGCAGGCTTGACGTAGTAGAGAAGTCCCATTAAAAGGGTATTCCACAAAACCTAATAATACATTAAGGCAAGCAATATTATTAGAGTCAATAGCCGTTATTAATGCTGCTTGGAAATTTTCTTTAGTATTAAATAAAGTTTGATTTAATAATAATGTTAAAATTTCTGGGCTTGAAGTTCTTGCAGAGAATGATAATAGGTAATAATAATCAAGATCTACTGCAAGATTTTGCTTTAAATAGAAATCAATAAAGCCAATATTTTTTACGCCAATAGCATATCGAAAAAAGAAAGAGTGGAGTGACACTGAATCATTAATAAGGCTTAATACTAATGGATAATTATTATCTTTTAAGGCAACAATAATATCGTCTTTTAATTTTTCGTTCATTATTTTACCTAAGATTAAGTGGCTTTAATTTAATAATTCACTATATCAAAATAAAAATATTTTGTAAAGTAATTAGTCAGTATATTTTAAATAATATTTTTTATAACTTTATTATTCGAAATAAGAAATTTTTTCTTTTAATTTAAGTAGCTCAATGTACTCTTCGATAGTCATCTTATATTCTTTAGTAATTCTTTTTTTTGTGCCATCGTAAAGTTCATTAACATTTGTAAATTTTATTTCGTCTGAACTATAATTTTGCTCGAAGTAAATGAAAGAGAAGGATTTGCTATTACGATTATAAGCAAAAAAAACACAATTAATATACTCTACTGAACCATAAGGTGTAATATCTTCCCAGTAAGAGAGAAATATAGGCTTATCATAATGCGAATTTTTAAAAAAAAGGTTAATTGATTCATTATTTGATTTATTAAGTTTATCGATATTAAGTTCTATGTAGTTACTCATATTTTTTTCCTATGGGATCTTTTCAATGAGTTATTGTATCAAAATTAGCTTAAAAGGTAAAGCTAAACAACTATTTTTTTAATCATTTTCAATGATTTATTGCAATCATTCCCAACAGTATTTTTAAAATTAATTGCATCATTAATTTCATTTTGAATACTTTCTTGTTCAGCATTAAGCTCTTCATTTTCCACTTGAATCTCCTGTATAATCTCATAAGCCTTCTTAATCTTAATGATGGCAGTTTTCTTGCAATCCTGATTAGGAGTTAATTTAAAGATTTCTGTCCAATAGTAATAAGCTTGTTGAGCATTATGATGATTAACATTAGTGTAGAATGAAAATGAGAAATTGTTTTTAACTGTTGTAATAATGGAGTTACTGTCAAAATTAAGCATTTTTTTAATAATAATATGTGTCATATAACCAGATAGGTTTGAAATAAAAGGAAATTTCGGAAATGAAAATGCAGATTGATACTTACATTTAATTGATACATCAGTACAGAAGCTAGAAAGAATTACAATGATATATATTGGGATTAATTTGGGCAAACAATAGATTGAGTAAGCAACTAAAGAAAAAACAATAACCGAAAATAATAATTCAGATAAAAATATTTTTTTAAAGACTGAAGATGCAATTTTGGAATCACTGTTTTCTAAGCTTATTGCTAAATTAATTTGATTTTTTAGTATTTTTTTATTAGAATTATGCATTACTTTTTATTCTCCTTTAATTACTATGTAATTATATATATATTCGATTAATGATATCATGTACTGAGTTATTAATCAATAGCTTCCTATAGGCAATAAATTACCGAGGATTCTCGTTCACATTCTTAAAGTTGGTAATAAAGATTTTAATTCAATAAAGTGGAAAAATATTGACAAATAAAATAAAATGTGAAATAATATGTAATATTAAAGTTAAAAACCAATAAAAAAGGAATAAAAAAATGAAAAATAATGTAGCACGATTATTACTGGCACTCTTATTAGATTAATTCCCTGACTCCTTTTTGGAAGACTGGGAAATAGTCCAGTCTTCTTGTGCAGAAATATCGCCCTTGAAGATAATATTCTTTAAGGGTTTTTTTTGCATTTTAATTAATGAGGGGATACTGCAAACTAGACATAAGTTATTGAAAAATAAGAAAAAAAATAAAAAAAAGTATTGACAAGTAAGGAAATGTATGAGATAGTGTTTAGTAGAGAAATTAATAAATTACCCCATAAAGGAAATAAATAAAATGAATAATAAGAGCCTCACAAAATTATTACTATTGACATAATATCTAGCCTACAAAAGATGGCTAGATATAAATCTAGTCTTCTTGAAATTAAAAACCTCTTGAAGAATATTTAAGAGGTTTTTTTTATATAAAATAATGCGGGTGTACGCAAATTGGTAAAGCGACAAGACTTAAAATCTTGTGATTGTTTGAGAGTTCGAATCTCTCTGCCCGTACCAAATTTAGTTTGAGAAGTAATGAATATTATAGATAATGCGGGTGTACGCAAATTGGTAAAGCGACAAGACTTAAAATCTTGTGATTGTTTGAGAGTTCGAATCTCTCTGCCCGTACCAAATTTAGTTTGAGAAGTGAAGAATATTGTAAATAATGCGGGTGTACGCAAATTGGTAAAGCGGCAATGCTAAGAACATTGTGATTGTTTGAGAGTTCGATTCTCTCTTCCCGTACCAAATTTAGTTTGAGAAGTAATGAATGTTATAGATAATGCGGGTGTACGCAAATTGGCAAAGCGGCAAGACTTAGGATCTTGTGATTGTTTGAGAGTTCGAATCTCTCTTCCCGTACCAAATTTAGTTTGAGAAGTAATGAATATTATAGATAATGCGGGTGTACGCAAATTGGCAAAGCGGCAAGACTTAGGATCTTGTGATTGTTTGAGAGTTCGAATCTCTCTTCCCGTACCAAATTTAGTTTGAGAAGTGAAGAATATTGTAAATAATGCGGGTGTACGCAAATTGGTAAAGCGGCAATGCTCAAAACATTGTGATTGTTTGAGAGTTCGATTCTCTCTGCCCGTACCAAATTTAGTTTGAGATTGCACGTATATTTTGGACGAAATAATAGAGTCAAAAAAATAAAGAAGTTTTGGATTTATGTTTAAATGAAATGAATATACAAGAGATTTCATTTGATTTATTAGTTAAGGCATTAGAAGACGAAAACATTTTTTGTACATTGATAAATTACTACTACAACAATAACTGCCCGTTATTATTAACTAAAGATAATAGTCAGACTCTTGTACGGTTATTTAAAATGTTGGTTAAGAAAAATAATGATAAAATGTGGCAAAAAACACTGGGTGTAAAGTATATCAGTCGTTTAATTCCACAGGCTTGTTTGGTCGATTTATATAAAAAGGGAAATATGAAAATATTAGATTTTGCATTAAGCAAAAAAGAGGTTAGAGAATCAGTATTGAGAAACAATACTAAGGAGTTAGCTCCATATCTTAAATTAAAAGATTTTTAATAACAATTAATTAAAATTAATTATAAAAATAGTGTAATCAATGATATAGTGGCAAGGTAAGTAAAATTAAACTAATTATGAGGAATTAATAATGAAAAACAAAATGTTATTAGGTGCTACAGTGATCGCAGTAATGTCTATGATGGGTTCAGCAACGGCTGAAGATTTGGTTAAGCCAGCATTATTTGGCCTATGTGAGTCTTGTCATGGTGTAGGTGCTAAATCGACAATGGATGGTTATCCAACGTTAGCAGGGCAAAATAAACTTTACTTAATTAATAGTATTAACGCTTATAAAAATGGAGAGCGAAGTGGTGGGCTTTCTGCATTAATGATCCCAATGTCAAAAATGATGGCAGATGATGCAAGTGTAGAAGAAATGGCGACCTATCTCAATAGCTTAAAATAGATTTATATGTTCAGGTAAATATTAAAAGCCCACTTAAGACTATATAGTAAAAACTATATATATCAGTGAGTGAGTGAGTTCTAACCCTGCATTAGCGGGGCTTTTTAATGTAAGTCGATTATACACAGTGTGTTTATTGGATATGTATAATCAATCAAGCGAAAATTTGTTATTTTGAAATTGCACTTGAACAGATGTTTTGCAGGATAAAGAGCAATAACGGCAATACATAATGCATAGAATACACTGTATATCCGATTGTTCTCATGCCATAAAAAAGGCCACTAAAAGTGGCCTGAATACACATTATACACACTGAAAGTTACTGTATATAAAAATTTTGGGCTTTTTTTATTTTTAAAATAAATTAATTTTGTGTGACATTACATATTTGTAGTATTTTTCTTTAAATACATTATTTGAGACAGAGGTAAAACAAGGGTAATTAATAATAATAAAATTATTGTGATCATTATTTATTAATAATTCGAGAAAGTCAAACTTATCAAAAATTGGGTAATAAAAACTCCTACTTTTTTTAATTGCATTATTTTGCAAATTAAAAGTAGATTCAAAAACAGAAAAATCAAAATTATCAAAACAACTTAGTGCTTTAAAGTTTTTGTGTATAAGACTAATTTGTTTGTTTAATTTTTTTTCGTCTAAATGAAAACCATCAGTTAAAATTTTGGATAAAATAACTGCAATTGTCTTGCCTGAAATTGGGTAATGTTGATTGATGATTTCAATGTTTTTTAGGAGAACATTATCAGATTTCTCTAATTTATCAAAAATAACTTCTTTATCAATAACAAGATCTTTATCGTTTAAAATAAGATCAATAATATATGTGTAGCGAGAATTTAATGCAAAACGAAATAAATCATAGATATAGTCAGTCATATAATTTTTATCATTTATATGTTTTTTAGAGAAATTATACATAAAGAAAAATGATTCTTTTCTATGACGATATGCTCCTTTTTGAGTAATTCTACTTAACTGGCCTAAATCAAGCGTCTCAATTTTAATAAGAAGTGCAGAAAGATCATTAGCAGAAATAATTTTGTTAGCGCTTGACATAGAGTTCTTATTGTCCTTGTTAGTAATAGGTATATTATAATATCATGAAAAAGAAAACAAATCAACTAATTTAAAATGAATGAATTTTTTGAGAAATAACATATTGTAAGTACTGTGCTTTGTATTTTTCAGATCCCAAAATAAATGTAAAGCAAGGGAAATTATTAGTGATGAAATGACTGAATTTATTTTTAATTAAAAAATCAAGAAAATTAAGTTTTGTATAAATTAATTTAGAGAATCCATAAGTTTGCATCTTAGTAAATTCAGTATGAAATATAGATTCAAAATTAGAAATATCGAAGTTGGGAAGTGAGGTAATTAATTGTCCAATTTGATATACATCCTTAATATCTTTCATTAGTTCCTCATTATTTACCGCATATACATGACCCAGTAATGTTTTTGATAAGATAAGACTAAGAAATCGAGTTGGTAAAGTGAATCGCTGATTGATATACCTAATGACTCGAAGGTATGTAAATCTTGATTTTTTTAGTGAAATAAATGCATATTGTTCAATAAAGGTAAAATCAGTGTCATTTAAAATAAGTTCAATAATATATAAATGGTTTTTGTTAACTGCAAAATCAAATAACATGGCGATATAATTTTCTATATAATTATTTTCATTTTTGTATTTTTTTGAAAATTCATAAATAAAGTGAAAAGACTCTTTTCTGTGACGATAAACGCATTTCTGACTGATATTCAAAAGTTCGATTAGACTCATAGTTTGGATTTTACTAAGAATTTCTGGAAAATTATTGTCTGAAATCATCTTATTGATATTAGTCATGAAGCTACCATTATGTTAGAATTTATAGAGTAATTATAGGTGAAGCATAATATAAAGTCAAATATATTATTACAAGAGTTGCAAGAGTAAGTATGCGATGTTATAATGTTTTTTTTATATTGGAGTAAGCCAAATGCTAAATGCTTTATTATTTATTTTATCATTTTTTTATTTAATAATGGAATACCTATTTAATGTAAGTTTAGTCAGCATGGTAGGGCAAGATACAATTCAAATATATCGAGATGTTGATTATATTGGGAGATTAATTTCATCATTTGGTGCCTCATTGCTATGCTTAAGGTTATTTACTGGAGTAAAGCTGACAAGAAGTATGAAAATTATAGTTACCGCTTTACTGCCTATTGTTTTTACAGGCACATATCTTATTCAAAAAGAATTATTGGATTATATTACTGAAGTAACACCTATGGAAAGTAAGCGTGGGCAAGCATATACCTATATTTATAAAAAGGGTGTAGCTAATGGATCTCTAAAATTTGAAGGCACTCCAAAAGAGAAATCTCTCGAAGAAGAACATGTTTTTAACTCATCTATAATTTATTGGGGTGTTGGTTATCCAAAATTTATTGAAGAAACAAAATCTCTTTCAGAAAAAGAAATATTAAATAACACCAGTAAAGTATTCGATAGAGATTTTAATAAAAATATGAAGTATTATAAAATACCTTATATTGCTGCAGATTTACAAATTCAATCACTTTATAATTCTTATAAATCTCATCATGAGAGAATTCAAGAGTCAAGAAAGTATGCTGATAGAGAAATTGATAAGGCTTGGAGTGAGAAAATAAAATTTGAGGAAAAATTATTAAGAAAATATGACAGTATTCGAAAAAGAACTCATGCAAAAGCGGCACAATCATTAAGAAGTGGGATGTTTAGGAAATCTGTTGCTAATGATATAATGAGTAACTATTATTTTTTAGCAGGATGTAGCTCTCAGCACTGCTATGAGAATTCTATAAAAATGTTAAAAAGATATAATGAAGCCTTTAAAAAAGGTAACGATTTGCAGAGGGCAAAGGGGTTAAAGGCATATGATTATGATTATACGGTTGAGAAAAACTGTAGTTTATCAATGGATAAAGGAAGGAATAAATTTATTAATAAAAATCTTCCAGAACACGAAGATTATAATATTGATAGAAAATCCTCATTTAATAAATTTTCGAAATACAATACAATAAAATGCAGTGTCGATTTTAGACCTGTGCAAAGTTTAATTATTGATAGAATGTATGAACGATTAACAGAAAGTACTTATATTGTTGATTTTAGCGCAAGAAACAAGGCTGAGTTTGCTAAATCACAAGCTTCTTCTGATTCTATAAGTTACGCTATTTTTGAACAATCAGGTGTAAAAATGCCAAAAAACTGGAATAGAAATAATAAAGAAGCATTTTATGAAGCATTTTATGAAGCATTTAAGCAGAATAAACTAGGTGATCAATATGGAATTCTTAAAGAAAAGTTGAAAGAAAAATTTGGCTTTGACGTCCCATTAAACCTAACTAAGAAACAATTTTATTCACTTCCTAAAATGAGAGAATTAATTAAAGATATTGCAGGTGTTTTTTACATAGATGATTATGAGGCAAAAGGGTATAATAATTTTGAAATACAAAAATGGAAAACACTTTATAGGGAAAAAATGTATAATGGTTTTAAAATGGAGATGCAATTAGATGAGAACTTTAAAGAGCATTTTAAAAATCATTTAGGTAGTTCATTGGCAAGTTATTTTATTGAAGAAAAAAATAAAAATAATGAGTATGTAGATAAAATTTTTAAAGCAACCGTTGTTCCTATTATTGCTATTTTGTTCTCGTTATTTTTTGGAATAATTAATTTTGCATTTATTTTAAAAGACATAGTGTGTTTTATATTAAAAGTTGTGGATAGAAAGAAGCAAATGTTTGTTGGAGCAGTGTTGTCGGCATTACTTTTGACATCTCCTTTATTGATTGGCAATAGTTATACTGATAGTGACTATTTTAATGAGGTGATTTACCCTTCAATGAGTTCTGATAGTAAAGTGGGTGCAATAGTATATAAATGGTTCTTAAATACGGAAATAATAGTGTATTCAACAACAGGCTTATACTTTGTAGAACCAAAGTTTTTTGTAAGTGACAATGAGTCAATGTTGAGTAATTAATTATGCAACATTTATTTTGCACTATATCAGTTATTTTTCTGATGTAGTGTAAAAAAAATATCTACAAAAGGATGAATAAGTTGGAAGAAAATTTTGATGAATTATTAAAAAATAATAATAAAGAACTAGATTCAATCTTGAAAAAAGATAGTGTAGAGGATTTTTTAATTTTTTAAAATAATAATCAGCAAATGGTACTAAAAGATAGTTTGTTATTTTATTTTATCGAAAAGTGCAATAGTGATAAAATACTAAAATCTATTTTAGGTAATAATAAGCTGGATTTTCATTCTGCGTATGTCAACTCATTAAAGTATAGTGTAAAAACAAAAAATGTAGAAGCGGTAATAGGGCTGTTGAAAAATAAGAGATATTCTGGCTCAGAACCCGAAGAGTTAATATTGGAAGCTATAAAGTTAGATTCCAAATGCATTGTAGGGCTACTAATAAATAATTCAGTAATAAGTGAGAGTGTAAAGAGACGGTCACTATTAATGTCTGTTAATAATGAAGAAATGTTTGAGTTTGTTATTAATAGCATTAAGGTGATTAATGAAAGTAATCAGGCTGTGCTAGAAAAAATAAGTAGGGAAGGCAATGTAGGTGTTGTGAAAATATTTCTAAAAAATATTGTGGATATAAAAAAAATTAATATAAAATATGCGTTAAAAATAGCAATTAACTCTAATAATAGAGAAATCGCAATGTTATTGATATTAAATAAATACTTTAATATAAAATATGGCAATCAAGTTATTTTACCATTATTATTAACTACGGAACATCAGGATTTAGTGGATTTAAGTGAATTGATATTGCCTCTATTAATTACTAATGGGGATCATTATTTAGTAAATTTATTACTGAAAAGCAATAAAAATCTTTCTTCTGATAAATCAAAATATAGATCTTTATTGCATTACACTATATATGTTAATGATATTGATATGGTAAAATTATTAATAAATGAAGAAGGCATTTGTTGTGAGCATTGGGACAAAGATTTTGTAATAAAAAGCATTGATGAAGGACTTGATTATATTATTGGTTTATTGGAAGACGATAGGTGTGATATTAAGTTTTTTAGTCCAAAAGAAGACGCATTAAGTGCGCTAATTATTAACTCAAATATAGAACAAATTATTAAAATATTAAAAAAGGATACAAAGATTAATAGTCGAAATATAGAAAAGATTATTTTTGAAGCTATTATGGTAGGAAATATTAATATTATTGATTACCTATTTAATAATAATTGTTTTTTAGAATATAAAAAGATGGATAATGTATGTTTGCTTGCATTAAGAATTTGTAGTGAAAATGATAAAATTGGATCTTCTGTACTGAATTGTCTTTGGGGGAAAAAGAATCTAGTTGAAGTGTGTAAAAATAGGGATATTAAAGTATTTAATGAGTTAGCGATGTTTGTGCTGAAAAATAAAATAATTGGTTTTTGAGGTAAGAAATGTATAAGAGTGATTACACGCTACAAAAAGAAATGGAAAAAGCAATTCTTTTAGGAAATATTCTTGAAGTTGAGAGATATCTTGATTTTTATTCTGTATCCCCCCTTAAAAATAAATGTCAGTCATTTTATAATTTAGCGAAAATAGGTGACATTAATATTGCTAAGTTAATTTTTAAGAGATGTTCAAGGAAAGAAATTAAAGTAGATTTTAATAAGTTTTTATTAATTATTGTAGAAAATAACAATATAGAGTTATGTGAATATGTATTTGAAGAGATAAAGAACTTCGCAATAAATTTTTCAGTGCATACTTGTGTGAATACAGGAGCTTATATAGATAGTGTAATAAGATATTCATTATGCCAAAAGGACAGTAATTTAGATTTTTTTAAGTCATTAATAATTGATAAAAAACTGGGAAGTCTAAGTTCTATGAGTTCTCAATTGAGAGGAAAATTAATAGAGGATATATTTGAGAGAAGTGAATATATGGCAAGAGAGGATTATGTATTTTTGATAAAAAAAATATATGAGGAACTTTTAGAAGGCTATGATATATTTAGGGATAAGGCTAAAATAATAAAAAATTTAATCAAAAAAGAAGACTATGAATTAATTAAGTTGATTATTGAATGCACTAAAAAAGATAAAGATTTGGCAGAAGTTTTTGAAAATTGCACTACAAAAGCGGGATTGGTATTGCTTGATGAATATCTTTTTAGAAGTAAGGGTAATTTTAGTAATATAAGCAAAGAATTAAATATTTTGCGTTTTGCAATAAGTGTTAATAGTGTTCAAAAATTTAAAAAATACTATAAGAATAAAAATACTACTATGGATAGTAAAAATAAAGCATTTGTTGGATTATATTTGGTGAGTAATGAAGATAAATTTAATGCATTCTTTAGTTTATTTGATCAAGATCCAGATTTTTTAATAAAAGATGAAAAAGGAACGATAAATGAGAAAACGGCAGATCTTTTAGCTATGGCTATATTAGGCCGCAAAGTTTTTATTATAAAGAAAATCCTTAATTTTGTAGAAAAAGAGGTTATTTTGGATGATGTTAATATTTTTCTATCAAATAAAGATATGTCGGACTTGTTTTTTTGGGAAGATAAGTTAAAAATAAATAAGAAAGCCTTATATTCCTCAGCCATGAAAGATAAAAAAGGGTTTGTTGAAAATTTAATTAAATATAAAAATGCTAAAAGTATGATAGAGTATCCACTATTGCACTCAATGTATTTGGAAGGAAAAAAATTGGCGTTAAATGAATTATTATTGTATACTTGTAGAGAAGACTTTATGGCAGTGAGAAATATGCCAAAAGAGTTTTTGATTTTTTGTAAATTAAAAGAATTTTAAAGAGGAAGGTGAAATGTCAAATTCAATAGAGCTAGAAAGAAAAATGTTATTAACAAAATCAGTTGCAGAGGCACTAATTACTGAGTTTGAAAGTAATGGAACAGTTGCAAATAAAGATGTAATTGAACAGAATTATTTATTTAAAGAGAATGCAGAAGTTAAATATGATTGTGTATTTGATAACTGGACTATCACATTAAAAACAACAGAAGGAAGTATTGATTATTCATTTAAAGAGAAAAATCATCCTGAAACTGCTCGCCTATTATTCTCTGAATATCAAGGATTGGATTTACTTGATCTTAAGTGCGCATCAAGAATTAGAATGAAGAATAATGTTCCTATTTTTACATTTAAGATGCCAATTGGTAATGGAAAATTAGGTGATTATGAATTTGAAGATGATATATCAGAGGCAGTAAAAAACTCATTGTTTTTTAAAAAATTTATAGAAGAAGACCCTTATAAGGTAATAAAGAATAGAGTAAGTATTGTAAATAATGGTTTAAAATATGAATTTGATAATTTTAAAAATGTTGATTTATCTGAAATACATAAGTCTCAAAATCTTAGAGATTTAGGATCTAATGACCTTTGTTTGCTAGAAATTGAATTTGACAATGAAGTAGATTACAACGCATTCGAAGCAGACTTTAACTGTATAGATGTAAGTGGAACAGCAGGCTTTGGCAATAAAGGTATGGCTAAAAAAAATGGTAAGAAAGAGAATCTTGAAAAAACAAAAAAAAAGGGATTTAAGTGGTGATTTTATTTTTTTAATTAATTGCAATTAATGAGGACGATATATAATAGTGATTTATATTACACAAAATTTAGTGTTAACTGCGGCTAATTCACCTAGATAATATAGCGGAGTTATTAATATAACTCCTTTTATATTTATTGGGAAATATTAAAGATCTTTAAATCCTTGAAGAATAGATTCTTTATCTTCTTTGGTTTTAATTTCAATTGGTAGATACTTATGCACGTCTAAAAACTTTTTTTCTAATCTTTCTAGTGTTCGAATATTTTTAATAAGTTCATAACAATTTGAATAGGCTATATTAAGGGCTTTTTTATACTCTTCTCTAATAGAAATAAACTCATTAGCAACCACTGCAAATGCAGGATTACTATAAAGTTCCTCTTGTGTATGTTTTTGAAATCGCTGATAGTTAAAGTTATGATGGTTAATTTTAACATCTCTTTTTTTTGAATAATCTTTATCAACATCAATGTAGTAGAAAATAACATTATCACCATTACTGGAGTTGGCGATGCGATTTTGAATAGAAGTTACTTTTAGTGGTAAACTGTCAATAGTTTGTAGACGAAAGCTATTTGAAAAAAAGCTATTTTTTACATCGTCACATTGCATTGCATTTACCTTGGAAATTAATTCAGTGAGTTCTTCTGAATTAGTATCATTAAGGGAAAGTGTAGCAGTGCGTATTTCATTCGTTAGTTTATTGGCTACTTCAATAAGGGCGAGATTAAGTTTAGAGACTTTATCTGTCGCATAATTTAATGCAATTTCTTGCTTAGTTTCTTTGGTGATTTTTGTTTCAGACATTATTTTTGACCTTATAATTAGAGTAATTTAAATTTATCTGACATTGTAAGTGAATTTGGTTCTAATACTTCCATATCGTCTGGGAGATATTTATATGCTTCACTCCAATGCTTTAGTAATAATTCAGCAGTTCTAACCTTTTTAAGGAGTTCATAACATTGATTAAATGCCTTATGAGTATGTTCATTTAATAATTTATATTGTTTTTCTAATACAAAGAATTCATCTGACGCATTATTATGTATTAATTGACTATATGTAACTTTACTATTCGAGTTACTGCTGTTTGTAAAATAAATATAGTCATGTTCATTTTTTGAGAATGAAAATTTATTTTTTTCATAAATTCTAAAAGGTATTCCCCTACTGTGACTATTGCTGCCGTAGTTTAAATTAAGCATAACCTCACCATAAACTCTTTCATCATTATTAAAGAAATTTGTGGAATAATTCATCTTTGACATTAAATTACATAATGAGTCAAACTTTTCTTTATGTAGGCTTTCATTAATATTATGGAATTTATGAATTAAATTATTTGCAATCTCATCTGCAAGTTTATTACATTCTTGCATTTCTTGTGAAAATTTACAATTGACATAATTTATTGCTATTTGATATCGAGAGTCTTTATCAAGCTTATGTATGATTTGTTCCAATGTTAAGTCCTTAAAATAATATTAATGAGATATTATAACATGATTTTCCCTAAAAAAACAAATATTTTTTGATTTTTTTATAAAAATATATTAATAGATAATGGTTTTTATTTTTATTTTAATAATCAACATTGTAATGTAAAAACAGTATAGTTAATATGTAATAAATATGTTAATTAATTTAAGGAAATGAAATGGTGAGTTTTAAAGAAGTAGAAATGGATAGAGTGTCATTTTTTGACAAAAACAAAATAACTGAGTTAGTAAAAAAGCAAGGTTTTGTAATAGTAAATTGTAAGGGCAGTACAAGAGAGTTTGAACATAAAGTATTAGAAATGTCTGACTTATTAAGTTTGGGAGAAGTGAATAATTCTCAGTATAACAAGCATTATTTTTCAGAAAAAATATCAAAAGATTACGGATTAAATATTATAGGAACGCAAAAGGAATATAAAAGCAGCATATATCATAAAGCATTCGAGTCAAAAGAAGGTCAAGATCTACATGTTGATGGAACTTTTTCAGAAATTGGTTATGTAAGATTAATGATGTTGTATTGTAAAAATCCAGCGATTAAAGGAGGTGAAACAAATTTATTTAATGTATTAGGTGCAATTAATGATATAAAAGATAGCGGTATATCAATAGAACCATTATTTCAAAAAAATGCATTAAGAAGAGTGTCAAAATATGAAGGTGTAATAGCAGAACACACTGATTGTATTATAAAATTTGATCAAAGTTTAGGTAGATACATTGTTAGATTTGCTGATGATATTACTTGCGAATGGGATGAGTGCTGTAAGAATGTTAATGGATTATCTTTGTTGCTAAATGAGTTAAGGGAGAGAGCTTATAATAAAGGTGCCTTTAAGTTGACTTTTAAGCTAGAGAAAGATGAGATGTTGATTGTTGACAATGTATCATTGGCTCATGGAAGAAATGCTTTTATTGAAAGTTCTGATTCTCCTAGAATTATGGTTAGAGGGACATTCAGAAACGGATTGTAAAATGGATAAGGAAAAGCCACTTAATAATTAAGTGGCTTTTTAAATAAGGTCGGTTAAAAAAAGAATGATATAATACAATATGCAATAAACAAATGATTTAATACGCAACAAATAACAAAACGAATTAACAAAGGTGTCGTTTTAAAAAAGCGTAAACAGTAAATCAATAAGAGTCATTATTTTATCATCTATTTTTAACCTAATGGATCATCGGACTAGTCCAATAACCCATGTTTTTGCAAAACGTCAACAAGAGTCTGTGGTAGAACAATGTTGTTTTTAATATTAATCGCTGACGCCTGATCTGTTAGTTCTAAAACCTTGTTAGAGAGCTTAAGGACTTCTGTTTTCTTAGTCTTAATAAACTCATCCGAAGCACCTTCAGCAAAAAGATTATTTGCTGTGCTATGTTTTGCAGGAGAAATATCTTTAACTAAAGATTGGAGTCCTTTTAATAAAGCCTTAGTTCTTGCTAATTCATTTTGAAGCGCTGAGACTTCAGGATCTGAATTGAAGTTACCAATAATTAGGCGTAAATCAAAACTAGCACCATTAAGTTCTGTATATATAAGTTCTTTACTTAATAGGCTTTGGCTTCCTTTTTCTTGTGCTTCTTCAATATCTTGGTAAATATAGGGTTGAACATCGCCTGTGCGAGAACGATAATGTGCATTTAGATCTGTAGACACAATATCTTTTAACATGTTTTCAATACTACTTCCAAGTCTTCTTGCTCTTTGCACACTAATTCTCATTTATATTCCTTTTATAAGTTGATACACTAATATATTTAATAAAGGTATAATATATGTTTTTTTTAAAAAGTCAATATATTTTTTTTAAAAAAGAGTTAATTTATCTCTGAGTAATAACTGTTTATGTAATGCTTCTGCTGATTTTATTTTATAATCAGGTATGTGTTTTTTAAAATGATTTAGATTGGAATAAAAAATATGCTTTTTGTCATATAGTTCAAGGAAATCAAAAAAAGAGCACGTTTTCTGAGGAAGTATAGTAAAATGATATATATAGCGATTAAAAGATTTATTATCCTTTGAGAATTGAAAGAAATTTTTAGGATTAAAATCAATAGGAGATAAGATTAAGTCAATATTTTTGGTAAAACATTTTGCATTTTTAACACTAATTGAATGCGATAAATAATTAGATAAAACATTGTGTACCATTTCTTCATTAAATAAATTTGTTTTTATAAGTATTTGAAAAATGGTGTAATTGAAATTAGCGACTTCTATTATTCTTAATACTAAATTAATATTTAATGCAAAACCAATATTTTTGGAAAATTTATGTATAAATTTGAATTTTTGGCTTCTCTCATAGAATGCAGACATTAAGAGTCCTTGATAAATGAAGTCTTCTTCGAAATTAGGTAGATGGGAAAATTGTGTAGCATGCTCATACAGTTCTTGGAGTTGATCAATACTAAGTTCTTTAATGAATGAATTTTGGAAATCACAAGTAGATTTAAAATTTAATTCAGAAATAACTGTATCCTCTATGTGCGATGCTATACTCATTCTAATTTCTCCAGTAAATTAATTTAAAATCTATAAGCAACCTTACTTATTAGTGTAACATTTTTAATATAATATAGTCTAGTGATTTTTAATGTTTTTTTATATAATTCTTTATTAAAATATGTTATTAAGTGATAGGCATTTTAAAATAATTAAATAAGTTTAGATTATTTTAATCTAAATTTATTTCTAATCCCTAATCCGATTAAGAATACTAAACTAAAGGATATTGATAAATGAATAAATATAAGTAGGCTATGGCTTGCTGGTATAGATAATAATCCTTCATTAATTAATCCATTACACATATTGGTTATAGCTGTTAAGGTATTTTGTGTATTGGGGGTACAAAGTGTATTTTCTGCGTAGAATATTTTTAAGTAGTTTTTGTTTTGGTCTCTTAATATTGTTATAAATGGAACATTATTTAATAGTGTAAATGATATTACATCTTGAAATTGTATAAAATGATCTATTGTGTTATTTTTTAATTTTTCATAATAATAATTTATAAAAACCATGTCCCAGTAGCACAACCAAATGATTGGCCTCCAAAAACTTTGACCACTATTTGAAAGTAATTGATATAAAAGTGAGCTTAATTTATTAAGAAAACCTTTTCTTTTAGTTAACTCTATTGAATTTAAATATAACTCATTGTCAATATCTCCAGAATCTTTTGCTAATAATTTCATTTTCATTATTTCTGATTTATTCAATTTTTTTAAGTTTATATTTTTTATTAAATTATCAATATCCATCACTGGTATGTCTGAATTCCTAAGATTCAATACACCATTAAATCCTTCGTTTTCTAATAAAGGTACTTTTTTAAAGTCAACTTCTGAGCAATTGAGTTCTTTTATATTTTCAGGATTAATTACTTCTGTTATATTAAATTTATTGAATACTGATTGATTAAAGTTTATCCTTATCTTATATCTGCTTTTTTTTATATTTTTATTTATTTCTACTCCTTTCATACTAAAATTCTCCTTACAAACTATACTATTAAAATCAATATGATAAGAATCATTAACTGTGTTGCAGTTAAATTTTGAATTATTAAAGGATATATCGCGGTTAAATATTGATTTTGAAAATTTTATATTAATTGGTTTTTTTTCCATATAAAGTGGTATATCGAGGTTAGATATTGATTTTGAAGAGTTTGTATTAATTGGTTCTTTTTCTACATTATATTCTTCATATCCCCATAAAGAGTTGCTAAAAGATGCTGTATTGAAAATGACCTTTTCAAAATTGGTGTTTGATAAAAAACTAGTTTTTAAAAATGATATGTTTTTAAAATTTGATCGATTAAAGGATATAAAATTATCATTATGTCCACCAATCTTGGCCTCATAAAAATCTATCTCCTTACTATCTTCGCAAATAGCATCTTCAAACATTAAATTGCATTTTATTATTGTTTTACTCATATTTAAGCTACTTTCTTTTAGATTTATTTTGTTAAAATTTATTTTGTTAAAATTTATGAACTGGGTGCCTTCTAAAAATGAGGCACCCTTAAAATTCAATTCACAATTTTCAAAACTTGATTTCTCCATTGAAAAATTAGAAGGTAAAACTGTTTCATTTAATAATATTTTAGAATTTAAGCCACTTTTTACATTTAATAAAAATATGGATTCTGATTTTTTAAACTCCAATTTAGATTTCTTAGATGAGTAAAAAGTTAAGTTAGTGTCTTCTAGTTCTACATCTTTGAATTCAATATTTGCTTTTTCTAATGGAATTACCCCATAAAGTAGGTTATTTTTATTTCTAAATATGCAATTTTGAAAATGTAGTAAAAATTTTATTTTAACGTCAAAGAATCTTAATAATGTATTTTTTTCGAATATGCAGTCTTCAAATTCAACTTTTTCTATCGTTAGGCATGAAAATAGGAGGTTATTTTTAAAACAACAGTTTTTGAAAACAATATGGTTGATTGAATTAAGTTTTTTGAATTTTATTTCATCTTGAAAACTAATGTTTTGAAAAGTTATAGTTCTTATTTTTTTATAATTTTCTAATTTATTGAAATAATTTTCATCATTTTTTAATTTAAATATTTTTTCATACTTATTTGTTTTATAATTTAACAAAAAGGTATATTCCTTATTATCGGGGAAGTTATGAAAGAAATTTAAATAAGCTAAATATTTATTATACTTTATTTTTTTGTATTCATATAATTCAAATACAAGGAATTCTATTAAAACCTCAATTAATCTATTATATAATATTTTATCATCATAATATTTAAAATATTCAATAAAGTTAATTAGTATTTCCAATATATCTTTGTTATTATTATTTAAATATTTATAAAAAAAAGTATCTTCTACATAATAAGTCCACATTTTCTGCTTTGTTTCTTTATTGTATTCATTGTATTCTGGGTAGGCTGCACAATATGATCTCATAATTATTTCAGATGCATATTTGTTATTTAAGTACTTGGCTGGTAAAGAATCTATGTCTGTGTTTTTAAATATTTCTATTATTTCGTTTTCTTCAGTAGTAGTTAATATTGATTGATGGTGGTCATTTAAGATTATTGGCATAAAAACCCTTACTTTAAGTATAATAATATAATTAAAGCACATTTTTTTATTTAAACAAGAAGTGGAAGTAATCATGATTATAATTTTAACAAACTGTATTAATGTGGGTATTGGGTTGATTAAATTTTTGAATATTAAGTATATAAATTTAATGTAAAGTAGTGTATGGTTTTTAATAGACCGTAGTCTAGTGATTTTTGGAAAATAAAAAAAACAATACTATTAGTTTATGAGAGTTTATTTAATGCATTCAATTATAATAAGAGAAATATAATAATATTTCATTTATTATAATTGAGTATTTTTTATATAATATGTTTTATGTGTACTAAGTAAAAGGACTTTAAAATGAAAAAAATAATACCGTTAATTTGTATAATTTTTATGTTTGGTTGCGTTTCAATAATAACAACAACTTCTGTAACTACCTAAAAAAGATTGATAAACCAAAATCTTTTTTAATTGATGATTTAAAATATTAAAGCAAGCGAAACTGCCATAAAAAGGCATTTTTATTATACTTTTAGTCCTATATTAATTTATCCTGTAAATCATCTTAAATTATAATGCCTACAATGAGGGCAATACCCTTTTGTGTCTACCATATTTGCCACTGTTTTAGTGAATTCTTTTTTACAATATTGGCAGTCAAAAATAATGTTGTTTGTGCTATTTCTATAAGTAACTTTACTTGGAAGTATATCATTTTTAATAGACCATAGTCCAGTAATTTTTGGAAAAGAAAGATCAACCCTATTAGTTTTTGATACCTGCTTATTAGCGCAAAACGGACAACCAGTAACCTTCCTATTTAAAGGTGTTTCAGCCCAAGAGTGATCTTGTCCAGCAACGCACTTCCACCATACTTTATGTTTTGAACCACAAGATATGGCTTTGGGATGAATGCCTGTTTTATGATGATCATATTCAGCGAACATTGGATGTTTTGTGAGATTATTAGTGACAAAGCCTTTGCTTATTTTTTCATTATAAAGTGCATTATTGTTGAACTTATTATTAAATAATGACTTATTTTTATATTCTGTAAAATCAATGTTAAAATGGGTTTCAATGTAGTTAATGAGTAATATAAGAATATTGTTTTGAGCCGATTCTCCCCTGACAGAATTTGTATTAAAGTCAAGGATAATATCATGATTGCTTAATTGGTGAAGTCCTTTTTCTCGAATTCTTAAAATATTGAATCCTTTTTTTTCTGCAATTTTATTCTTCTTAATGTCATTTTTGATTGAAATATCATTGTTGTGCCATTTTGCACCATCATATTCAATAAGTAAATTAATATCTTTAATGTATATATCATATTTATAGCCACCAACAATGTAATTGTCATGGACTTCATTAAATAAAGAGTATAATTCTGAAAAAATACGAATTTCATTCTTGGATTGCGTTTTTTTATTTTTACAAATAGGGCAGCCAGTGTTCTTTGTGTGTCTCGATTGTGTAGTGCTAGGATAGTCATTATGACATAATTGGCAAGTCCACAATATTTTCACTCTATTATTCCCAAGAGTAATTGAATTAACATTAACGTTGTTTCTAATGGATATTTCTTTTGACAATGGGTGATTAATGAGTAATCCTAAAGTTATTTTTCTATTTTTAGAAGAATTTAGTGGCTGATGCATTCCCAATAATCGACATTGAGGGCAAGAAGTTCCAGTGGGTTTAGAAAAGTCTTTAACAAGCTTATTGAAGATGTGTCCGTGGGTGCAAGACCAAGTAATATCTTGTCTTGATCCAGTGGTTAGTTCTGTAATGTTAATGTTTTGGTTATGTTCTTGTTTAAAAAAATTCATTTTTTCAATTGAATAATGATGAGCAAGAGACATATTCTTTTGTTTTGAAATAATACTAATCCTTATGTAATAACATTAATTATTTCATATTATACTATATGCAAAAATGTTAATCAAGTATTTATTGACTTAAAATGTACTTTTTGTTAAAATGAATTGTTATTATAAATATATGGAATAAAAAAATGAAAAGTCAGTATATAATGCAGAAAAAATTAAATAATGCAATACTTGAAGGAACTGATAATGACGTTAGCTGCTGCCTTAATTTCACAAAAGCTACTGTAAAGAAGAATAAATATGAGTCATTATATTTGGCTGCTGAAAGAGGTGACGTTGATATTTTTAAGATGTTAATGCATTATAGGCGTGGCGTAATAAAAAACTTCGATATAGATAAGTTTGTCGCTATTATATGCGAAAACAATAATGCGGATTTTTTGAAATATATTTTAAAATCACCATTAATAAGCTTAGATATATGGTATGGGAGAGAGGTTTCTTTGTGTAAGGTGATTTTAAAAAACAAAGATAATCCAAACTTCAGTAATGATATCTTTAATATAATGTTTGACGAAATGGATTTAAAATATTTTTCACTAAGAGAGGAAGTTGTCTGTGTAATAATTGATAAATTAGTAAAAAGCAAGGATATCGAGTGTCTACAAAAAGCATCATTTGTGTTTGGTAAAAATGATTGGTTTTCAGCCGCTGTATTTTCAAGCTGTATTAGGTTAAGAAAAAAAGATTTATTGCTCAATATTATAAATGAAGCTAAAAGTAGTGTTTTTTATATAGAATTGGTTAGATTAGCAGTTAAAGAAAAAGAGTTTAATTTGGTATTAAAATCTAAAAACAAAGAACAGAATATATTGTTGAAAGATCCTCAAACATTTACATTAGCAGCCAATGCAGGAAGTAAAGAATTATTAAGGAAGATATGCAAGATTATATCTAGGGATGCTAAGGCAATGGAGGTAATAATTGAAAAACTAGTTGAATTAAAAGATAATGATTTATTGGATTTTATATGGAATGAATTTAATTTTGAAAATAAATTTTTTAGCAAACATGTATTAAATAATAGAAAGTTTATAATGGAAGAAGCTATTAGAAAAGATAACTATAATTTATTTAAAAAAATAATTAATAATTGTGTGTGCGGGGATAACAAAGTTAATGCAAAAATAATACACAGTATAGTAAGGGAGATGATAGATGTTGAGTGCTCAAATAAGTATTTTGATGAAATGATAAAATGCAATGCTTTAAAATTTGATAGATCAGACGTTGATTTGCTAATAACATGTGTTGTAAAGGAAGAAGATTATAAGGTTAATAAATTAATTGAAAATGGTTCACTAGTAAAGCATATTAAAGCTGAGGAATTAAATAAATTAGTTGAGTTAAAAGGAAGTTCTTGCTTAATGAAAATATTAAATAAACTAAAGTTTAGCGATTTTAAATTTGATTATCTTTCACCTAAATTATTAAGTTTTTGGAAAATAAATAAATTTTAAAACAACAATAAAGTGTTGTTAAATACAAGTATATATTGTATAATTAAGTAAATTAAATTAAGGGTAAATATGAAATTACTTTGCATAACATTCGCATTTCTAGCACTAATCTTATTTTCAGGCACAAGCTTTGCTAGTGCTTCATTGGAAGACAACCAATTAATCTTAGATGTAATTGAACAACTTGAAGGAGACAACTTTATAAGTAAGGAAGCATCTGAGTTAGCAAAAGAAAAATATGGATTAGATGGAGTGGAAAGAGAGGGGTTGATATCGAAATATGTCACTTGGTCTAACACTGCTTTTTTAATATCAACTATTTTTGGGTTAATATTTTTTAGTGGAATAATAAAAAAAGTAATACTCAGTGGTATATTGATAATATTAGCAATCCCAGAGGTGCTATATCAGTTCTCCTTATTATCTATAACAATAATGATGGCATTGAAACCAGAATGGTTTTCAATTGAAAACAGTATGTATGTTGGTTTCTTTGGATGTTTTGCAAATATAATTATCGTAGGCTGGTTTTTTAATTCTTATGAATTGGTGTTGAAAACTATTAGAGATAAAATTCAAGATAAGATCGGCATTAAATTAGGAAGTCTATATTCTCTTAATATGTTTTTGTCTTGTTATTTCTTGTTTTTTACATTATTTTACGAATCTGTATTTTTGGGATTCTTTTTTGTTGGAACATTAAATTCATTATTTTTATTGATAGCAAGTTCAATAAATAAAAATAAAATTCTTGAAATAATGATTTTATTTAATTCATTAGTAATGTTTGGATATTTAGGTATTTCTTCATTGTCATTATCTATTCCTTATATGAATTATTTTATGGTAGGTATTATGTATATATTTACCACTTCATTATGTGGCTTACTGTTTTATAAAATTATTGTAGGTGAGGGAGCGAGTAGAAGCCTGTACATTATAGTTAGCTTAATTATTTGCGCAATGACTTTCTCAGTAAGTAGTATGTATGGTATAGCGGTGGTTTCAGCAATAACAAATACATACATGTTGTTATTAGTGTTATATCTAATAATTTATGCTTCGAAAGATTTTGGTTTAACTAAACTTATGGGGATTCTTGCTATTATATTTTATGGTTTAGGCAAATTACTTCAGAATTACTCAGAATACTTTATTACAAACTTATTTTAGGAATGTGAACGGGAATCCTCGGTAATTTATTGCCGAGAGGAAGTCACTCTGGAAGTTATTATGCTTAATGATACAAAGAAAAATTCGATAGAAATAAAAAAGGTAATTAATCAATACGAAAAACTAAAAGATAGAACGGCATTAATATTGTTGTCGCAAATAACTTTGTCAACAATTTGTGTCGGTTTTATGATAAATCATTTTGAGTTAGGTGCGAGATACTTTTTTTTAATTAGTGGTTCAATGTCTATTATTATTGTATTTTTTTCGCTTATGAGATTAAATTTTAAGTGGATATTTTTAGGAAAAAATAATAAAGATATTATAGATTTAAATTTAGTGGAATTATTTAATCAGGAACACTTTTATAAGGCATCTGACGTAACATTGTTTATTAAGTCATACAAGTCGTTAAATGAATATCAAAAGTGTTTTATAATGGATAACAAAGGTGATATAAGGGATAAGATTATAGAGGGAGACCTTAATACAATATTCTCAAGACTAGTCGTTAAGGAGTTTTTAGAGCAAGATTGTAAAAGTCTTTCATTATTAAATATGTATATAGGGAAAATAAAAAAAATATCTAAAAGTTTTGATAAAAAAAATAAATATATCTAATAGCTACTTTCAATTAATAGAAAGTTTTATGGATCTTCAAGAAGATTTTGAAGAGTTATTGGTAAAAGACTTAGAAAAAGTGATAAAGGCTAATGTAGAATCTAGTAAGCATAGAAAGATCCTCTTAAGTAGGCTAAGTAAAAAAATAAAGGAATAATATATTATGTCAAAAATATTAAAAGAAAAAGATATGGCAAGAAAAATGTGTATTATCGGTGAGTACATTATGTTGAAAGGGGGATTAGATAACATAAAAGAAATTAATGAGTTTGATAATATTAAATTAGTAAAATTGGGGCAAATTGGGAAAATAATTTCTGAGGAATTCCATTTTAAGATGTGGGTGAATTATGTTTTAAATAAAATTGAATTAGTTATTTTTGATGAATTAAGTGACAAGTATGCACAATTTATAAAGATTGACTCAGAAGAAGAATTAAGTGCTAGAAATGCGGAATTGTTAAATATTATTAGTAAAATAAAAGTCCCAAATGAGTACTTATGGAAATTAAATGATTTCTAAGTTTTAATGCGCTATATAATGTAAATAAAGGTCGGAACACAATGACCGATCCGAAAAAATATAAAGAAAGTAAATCTAATCAAACATTTTATAGCATCTATCTAGAGAAAATAAAACATTTTGTAAAACTTGCGATAATGGTATTTTGAACTCATTAAACTTACCGAGGATTCCCGATCACATTCCTAAATAACTAAACAAGTAATTGTTCTTGTAGGTAGATCTCGACAATATTATTAGGTGTTTCATTGACGCCATTAGTTAACATAATGAATATAAGGTGCGCCATATTTTTATAATGTAAAAATACTGTTGTATTTTTTCTTTTATTTAAAAAAAAGCAGAAATCTTCTATGTTAATACTATTTTTATTTAATAGAGATTGAAGTTTATTTCCATGAAAAAAAGCCACGGAGCAATTACAAAATCGCTCATCTTCATTGCAAGTGGTACAAATTATCATAATTTTTTTACCTTAAAAATAGTAGTTAAAATAATCCAAAAATGTACGTAATGCCTGATAATTAGGTAGTCGCGAAACATTTTATTATTTAATAATACATCAAAAAGTGCAATAAGTCAATTGTTCTTATTGCACTGAAAGTTAATATTAAAGTACTAGTATGTAGTTAGGTAAATTATGTAATAATCCTATCTAAATAAAGATTAAAATTAAAATCTTTAATATAATTAAATGCATTAGTATTATGGAAATGCTTTATATGTGTAGTTTCAAAAAGATTCATATTATGTTGTTTTTTATGTTCAAGATTTAATTCAGTTAAATGTTGAGTAACTAAATGATTCTCATTGACTTCCATCCATTTTTTTGCTTCAACAAACGTACCAATATTTAATTTTTCAGCAATTAAGTTAAGTGTTAATTTTTGATTTGCTGTAATATTGAATATTCTACTTGTGCTTTGAGATATAGAAATATCAAACATTGCATTGGCAGCGATGTCCAACGGTGTAATATCCATTGAGAGAGGGATTTTAGTATCTGGTATACTATCAATATTTTTAAATCCTTCAATGCAATTAAGTAAAAACCCGCTAACTTGTGGGGTGTCTTCGGTAGTGCTTGGAGTAATGAGTCCGAAGCGATAAATATAGATGTTGTTACTGATATTATTTAGTTGTGTAAGGTAATATTCAGAAAGCCACTTTGTCTGTGCATATCCACTATATAATGTGTGTCCATCATTAGTAATTGGTGCTTCATTGAAGGTGCTGTTATTTAATTGATCACTAGATACAAATACTGATAATGTTGAGGCATAATGCAACTCTTTATTTCTTCCTAAAAATACGAAGTCTGCAATATTAATGGTTGATAATACATTGGCCTCATAAAGTTGTTGGAAGCTAAGAATGTTGTTTACATTAGCAGCACAATGATAGACATGATCAACATTGATTGATAATTCTTGGTATATGTCAGTTGATAATCCTAAGTTTATAGCTGAGGTATCCCCTAGTATAATTTTAATTCTAGATAAATCTTCATCATTTATAAGGACGTTGTGTTTTTTTAATGAAAGAGTGAGTCGTAAATATGCTTCCTCAACATTAACGCCACGAACGAGGCAATAAACAGTGTTAAATTCCTGAGTAAGCTTAGGCAGTAAAGAAGAACCTAATAATCCTGTAGAGCCAGTAATGAGTGCAATATTTTTATCTTGTTTATCTAGAACTTGTGTAAGGTGAGGAATAGGCATTTTGCTATATTCTTGAACTAAAAAATCAGTATCTATTTTTAATAACTCATTATTAAAATTTAGAATATCTTTTATGGAATTGTTTTCAATAAGGTAGTTATATGGGATATATAAACCAATATTTTGTAGTGCAAGGTGTAATTCAATAAAATTAATTGAATCAGCGCCTAAATCTTGTATAAAAGAGTCATTAATACTAATAACTAAATTTTGATCATTAAGTATAGTAGTGAAGATATTTTTAATGGCATTAGCCTCATCATTAAAACTGTTTTGCACTTTAAGTAATTTGCCATCATTTTTGCCCGTAACAGTTTTGGGTATATTTTTATTAATAATGAATGAGGGGATCATGTAGCTTGGAATTTTTGTTTTTAAAAAATCTCTAATCTCAACTTCGGTAATCATTCCTTCATAATAGGCGTATATTTTTTTATTTTTAAATAAAACGGTGACACTACTAATATCTTGAATTGAGTTAATCGCGCCTTCAATTTCTTCAAGACAGATAAGTTGACCATTATATTTAATTTGTCGATCAGCACGTCCTTTAAATTCAATTAAACCATCCTCATTATATGATACTAGATCGCCTGTTTTATATGAAAGCTCACCAAAAAGAGTGACAAATTTTTCATTATTCATATTAATATTGTTTAAATAACCATTAGCTAACTGACAGCCTGTAATAATAAGCTCTCCCTTTACATTAATATTATTGGGAGTAATTTCTTGATTGTTTTGGTTAATAATTTTATATCCAACGTTATTTAATGGTTTGCCGATGAGTGGTTTTGACCATGTATTATCACAGACGATCATGCTTGTGCAAATAGTTGCCTCGGTAGGCCCGTAAACGTTGATGACTTTAATGCTCTCAGTAAAACGCTGAATCGTATTGTAATCTGCAACTTCACCACCTATAATAATAGCCTTAAGTGTTGTAAAATCACTTGGATTGAGTAATTTTAATAAAGCGGGAGGTAGATCTGAATGTGTAATTTCCGCTGCATTAAAATATTGTAAAAGACCAATGGCGTTATGTTTTAAGCAATCAAAAATACAAAGTTCACTGCTAGATAATAGTGAACAATAAATATCTGATAGTGAAGCATCAAATGATATAGAGAGGTAGAGGTAAAATTTATTTTTATTAATATCTAATATTTTGATTTGTTGTTCAATAACATTAGAGAGTCCATTAAAAGAAACCTCAACACCTTTTGGTGTTCCAGTGCTGCCAGAAGTATAAATAACATAGGCTGGCTCATTAGCTTTTTCTGGGTTGGGTTGAGTTGGTTTGGAAGGTGAAAGCATAAGATCTTCTATATAAAGAACATTAATGTGTTTAGGTATTTTTTTTAAATCCACTTCTTCGTATTTTATTGAAGTGATAATGGTATCAATGCCTGAATCGTGAATAATGTATTCGAGTCGTTCTTTGGGTGAAATAAGTTCTAGAGGGATGAATGCAGTTTCACTTAATGTAACTGCGAATAATGATAAAATGTATTCTTTTGATTTTTCAAAAAACAATCCTACGCGATTAAAAGGCTTGACTGCTAAACGAATATTTTCGGAATGTTCCAATAGAAAACCATAGTCCCAAGTTTCATCATGAGATGTAACTGCGGGAGAATTTGCGTTTAATGTTGCATAATTAAAAAGATTTTTTTTGAATGACATAGTTATTTCTCTTTATATTTTAATGAAGTCGATATTTTAGCGTTTTTTTAATAAAATAGCAAGGAATAAGTCATTTATGATAGAAAAAACAAAGGAAAGGTGACATCATTAGCTTGCATTAATGATATCTATTGTGTACAATAAATGATTAAATAAATTTAAAAAGAGAAATAAATATGTCAAATTATAAACTATTTAAAGATCTTCCTGATGATGTTGATTTTAATTTTGATGAGGGATGGGTAATTGGTAAATTTGCACCAATAACCCTAGGGCATATAAATCTTATTAATAAAGCAGCCACAGTTTGTAAAAATGTAAAGGTTGTTTTATGTTATGATGATAAGTTTTTGAAAAATCAATCTCCAAGAGATCAAAAAGTGCTAACATATAAAAACAGAATGATGTGGTTGAAACAAACCTTTGCTAATATGCCACATATAGAGGTGACTTCAATTGATGAAACTAATCTTGCACCTTATCCTAATGGTTGGGCGGGATATGTTAATCTACTAAGGGAATTGGTCGGGAATAACATAAGACCGAATACAGCAGTGTTATCAAGTGAACTGGATTACTCAGAAGGTTATGCAAAATATTTACCAGAGGTTACTCATGTAGTTGTTGATAATGACAGGGAAGAAATATCTATTAGTGCAACAATGGTAAGAGAGAACCTTTATAAATACTGGGATTTGATTCCATCTTGTGTGCGTAAGTCTTATGCACTTAAAGTGTGTGTAATAGGTACAGAAAGCTCTGGAAAGAGCACATTAGTAAGGGCAATGGCTAAATTATTTAGTACATCTTGGGTTGAAGAATACGGTCGAGAATATTGTGAGTCGGAGTTGGGTGGCGATGAATCTTTGTTAACGTCAGTTGATTATGAGAAAATAGCTTATGAGCATAAGACAGAAGAAGAAAAGGCTTGTTTAAGGGCGAACAAACTCACCTTTATTGACTCCAATGCGTTTGTTACTGAGTTTTACCATAGGTTATATGAAGGGAATAAAAACGAACTAGTATCTAGTATAGCAAGAAATGAAAAATATGATCTTATTTTGTATCTTACAGATGACACAGTTTGGGTTGACGATGGATTAAGATTAAATGGCGACAAAAGGGGTATAACCAAGAAATTATTTGAAGAAATGCTAGAAGAATTTCCAAACCAGAAAGAGAAGTTAGTAATTATATCAGGAAAGAATACTAGAAGGCGTCATGAGTTAGCCTTGTTTGAGATAAAAAAAATGTTAAAAAACTATATATAATTAAATAATTTTGTGCTGACATAACGGGTATTATTTTTAAGAAACAATAAGACACTCTTTTTAGAGTGTTTTTTTTATTTTAAAAAATATGGTATGATGTAATAATATAAATAAAAGGTATATTAGTAGATGAAAATAACAAAGGAAGGCAACTTTATCCAATTTAAAACAGAAAAAGGCGTATTAAATTGTGTTGTAGCAAATGATTTTGATGGGATAGGTAATATTTCAGACATGTGTATACAGAATTCAGATATATCTGAAAATAAAATAGAGATAATTGCAAATTATTTTACAGAAAAAGGATTAATGGTCGGTTTTTTATCTTCAATTGAAGTAAATGAGGGGTTTAGAGGCCAAGGTGTTGGGCGAGAACTAATGGATCAATTTAAAGAAAAAATTATGTCTAATACAGATGTTGATTTATTATATGCAAGATCTAATAATGAGCAAGCAGCAGGTTTCATTATTGAGGATTTTTACGAAAAATATGGATTTAGATCAATATTATTAGAAGATGGCGATATACTGATGCTCTCAAAAGGGTATGATTTAGTTTTTGAAGAAATATTGGGATTAAAAGAAGAAAGAGAGATGATTGCTGGATTTTTTAATAAGAATGCTCCACAAAACAAAAATCAATTAGATGTCCTTAGTTTTGTAAAAAGAAAAATGGCTGAAAGTAAAAATAAATTTAAAAAGCCTTAATAGTAAGGCTTTTTAATGAACGTAACTAAAGTATGAAGTTTTTTTCAAAGTAGTAAATAGTTAATATTAACATGATAATTGGATCATATTTTGCTTGTAAAGCTGGATTATTACTGTTAATTAATTTTACTAACATCGTTTTTATTTTTTCATTGTCAAAAAAATGGTGATTAATCATTGATTGACTATTTAGAATATCAAATAACATCACTTTTACATTATTTGTTTGTTGTCCACCACTCCAGCTTAAGAGCGGTGGTGCAATAAAAGGGTGTTTTTGTTTTTGATAAATTAATGGGGTAATGTCATTCTTGAATGTTTCCTTAAGAATGTATTTTTCAACACTGTGTTCATTCATTTTGAAATGAGTTGGTAGCGTTCTTGCCACTTCATACACTCTTCGATCAAGAAATGGAACTCTCCCTTCAATTGTATGTGCCATCTCCATTTTATCCCCAAGCCCTACTAAAATGTAGTTGCCTAGACATATTTTGCTCCATAAGTAGCTTGAAGTGTAAACATTGTCCATTTTAGGAATATTAAGTGGTTTAAGAATATCTTTAATTGGATCAAACATATTACTAACATAATCAGTCTTTAATACTTCGTTTTGAAGTTTTAGTCCCATTGAGTATTTTGCCTCAAGAAATTTAGGTACAAAACCAAGTTCCTGTTGAATTAATGCTGTACTTAGGCTTTCACTGTCAGGAGTTTGAAGTCCAGATAAATACTCGTTATTTAGAATATTTTCATTAGTATTGTTTAAGTCAAGCTTAAAATGTGGGTACCCCAAAAACAATTCATCAGCGCCTTCGCCACTTAATGAGACCTTAATTCCAGCTTCTTTCATTGCTTTAAAGAGTAAAAACTTTGCTGGAAGGTGACTATTAATTGAGACTTCTTCACTATGGAATGTTGCATTCTCAATATTATTAAGCATATCAGACTCTGTAACATAAACAGGATTGAAATTACCATTATACATTTTGCACATTTCTTCTGCAACTAGGCATTCATCGTAATTGCCACCACTTGCAAAACTAAGTGTAAAGGCATCCAGTTTTTCACTACTAACTTGATTTGCCAGTCCCCAAATAACGGAAGAATCAATGCCACCACTAAGTGTTATTGCTTTTTTACGGTCAACACTAATTCGATCTTTTACAGATCTTAATAATGCCTCACGTAATGACTCTTTTGCATCGTCAAAGGTAATGGAATTGTCAGGTTGATAATGAATGTCCCAGTATTTAGTTTCCGTTATTGACATTGTGTGAAGATCAATAACAAGGTATGAGCCTGCCTGAACTTGCTTGACGTTATTAAGTAATGTGCTATCAGAGCTGTGATATTGCATAGTTAGTACTGAGTTTAATGCATTATCTGACCAAGCCATTTTTCCTAGTGCTAGAAATGATTTCTGCTCCGAAGAAAAATAAATACTATCATCTTTTTGATAGTAATATAGAGGGTTTATGCCAAATCTATCTCTAAGAGCAATAATTTTGTGATTTTTTTTATCATAAATTATTGCTGCAAACTCACCATTAAGTTCATTAAAAAAATCATCTGACAAACCAAACTTTTGATAAAGTGGGATAATAATCTCACTATCAGTTTCTGTATTAAATTGGTATCCTTGTTGAGAGAATGTATTGCGGATTTTTTCATATCCATAAAATTCTCCATTAACTATAGCTGCAATATCCTTTTTGCTTGAGTATAAAGGTTGAGTTCCTAGATCTCCAACAATAGAAAGGCGGTTGTGACCAAGTGCAACACCATTGTCAAAGAAAAATCCATTACCATCTTGTCCTCTATGCGCTATTTTATTAAGCATATCTGTTAATAATGCTGGTGAAAATTGTTTATTTTTAGAGAAAGCAGCTACAATACCACACATAATATGTATTCCTTATGAAAGTAAAAATGGACTAAAGAGTTGGGTTGAAGAAGATTTTATGCAGTCCAAGATCATTCTCTGTATAAGCTTTCTCCCAGTCTTCTAATGGATATACCTTACCCATAAGATTTTCAAATAAATATGTTTTATTGCGAGCATATTCAACAGCCATAGAGAAATCGCCATAATAAAGTCCTTCAATAATTATCCCTTTTTTTACAATGGTGTATAAATCTAATGGAATTTTATCTGGGTTTCTGCTTTTTGCAATAAAAATCCCTTTGCGTTTTAGGATTCTGATAATATTATCAAAGGCTTCAATCTGTGAGAAGGTTTCAATAATATAATCGTATGTTTCGGATTTATATTGCTCTGGTGTTTTGTGATCAAGTAAAACGATATTATATCCAGCGTCTTTTAAAATATTGAATGTGAGTTCTCCAATACGATTATTTCCATAAACTGCACCAAATAAATCTTTGTTAATTAACTTTGACGTAAGTGGGGCGAGAGAAGCAGCAATTGGCTCAACATAAGCACCAAACTTAAGCTCTACTTCATTTGCGTGATATAGTTTTGTATCATAAACCTTAATAAATTCAGCAAAACAACCGTCATAATCAACACCAAACATTTTATCATTATCAAAAATAGGGTTGCATGTCACTAAATCACCGACCTTAAATTTAGCTGACATTGTTTCTTCGACAATACCCATAAATTCATGCCCAATGGTAAGGTTGTCTTTAACCTCATTAATCCAGCCATTTGAAACATAAATGTCGGTTCGACAAATACCTGCCATTAAAACCTTTACAATAACTTCACCATTTTTACTAGCAAATGGCTTTGGGATCTGAGTTAGCTCTAATTTTTCACCATGTTTTTTTACTAATGCTTTCATTTTTATTTTCTCTCTATTGATAATATCGCTTATTGTAACAAAAATATGTAGCTAGAGTCAATATTAAACTATGGTTAAAAAATGTGTAAAAAAAATTGATTTATAAGAAAATAAATGGTATTCTATGCAAGAAAAATTAAATAGCATTTTTACGGTAAAAAAAATAAAGGAAATATAATGGAAATACTTAAAAACATGGATAATATAAGAACGTTAATTAAGAGTCTGCTAATTAATAAGGATAGTGGGAGTAAAATATTTTATTCTTCAATAATGTTGGCGTCTTTTATGTTTACATTACTTACGTTACTTACATTGTACTTTATTAACAATGGCGAGGTTGATGCAAATGGCTTAGAAATTAATGTTGTATTGCCTATCGTTACTGGATTTCCTATGTTTATAGTTTACTTTCTAGTATTTTCTTTTCTTTGGGTATCTATATCGAAGGTATTATATAGGAAAAGAACTGCATTGTTGGCTAAATTATTTAATAAATCTTTTTTAACAAATAAGAGTGAGTTAAAAATAAGAAATGAAATAATTAATTTAAAAATTAATGATAAAACACAAGCTTTATTATCTGAAATAAATTTGGAAATATATGACGAGGGGGAAGATGCTGTTTTAAGAGAATTAATTGTAAAAATAATAGAAGGTGAATTAAATAGTACTAATGTTTTGTCTATAGATAAGTATATAAATATATTTAATAGTAAGTATGAATCTCAAAATATATATTCATTAACTATTGACAATCAAATTAATTTTTTAGATATATTGCTAAATAAGATAAGTGAAGAAGATTTTAATGCTAAAAAATCGGTTTTGGCTAAAAATTTGTGTTCAATGTCAGAAGATTATAGTTTGAAAAATAAAATTATAGATAGAATTGAAAGAAAAGAGGAAGAGTTAAGTAAGGAAGATTTAGTAAGAGAGAGGTTATTAAAATTAGAAAGTAAAAATAATAAAACAGGAATACTGATAGGTAAGACAAAAGTGAAAACAATATAATAAAACCAGTATTAGTTATGATTTATTATAGCTAAAAATAAGAAAATAAATATTAAATAAGGTAGAAAGTGCAATGGATATTTTTAAAAATATAGAAAATGTAAATAGTTTAATTAAAGATTTATTAAAATTAAAAGCAAAGGGGGAAAATAATTTAGTAATTACAACAGTATTAATTAATATAATTGTTGTAATTATTGCAGTATATTACAATGATATGAAATTAATAAATGATATTAATGAAAAAAACATTGAACTCTCCAATAGCAATATGCTTTATACATTAAGAATGTTAACTGGGTTAACTGTAAGTATACTGTCAGTAATAGCAACATCTGTGTCAATGTTTTTGTTAAATAAAATATTGTATATGAATAGGACGCAATCATTTAAACATATATTTAGGTACACTCTATTGACGAAAAAAGATTGTATTAATATAGAAAATAAAATATCTGAATTAAATAATAATAATAATAATAATAATAATAATAATAATAATAATAATAATAATAAAGATGCTGACAATGTATTGTTAGAAATACCATTAGAAGAATATAGTAAAGGTGAAGATAATATTTTCGATAATTTGATTATGAGGACAATAAAAAGCAAATTAGATAGCTCTGAAAGCATAACAATAGAAGAATATATAAGTATTTTTAGAGATAATAAGGATTTAGATAAAATAATGGATTGTATTATTGTGAATCAAATTAAACTTCTAGACATATTGTTAATAAAAATAAGTAAAGAAGATTTCGAATTAAATAAATCAAATTTGGCAGAATTTTTTTGTTCCATTACTGAAGATGATGATTTTAAAAATAAAATACTGGATAAGATAGAACAAAAAAACAAAGATTTTTCTAAATCAGATTTGGTAAAAGAAAGATTGTTAAGTTTGGCAATTAAAGAAGAAAAGGTAACAACTTTAGGTAATAAATATAAAATAAAAGTTATTTAATTTTACTAACAATTTATGTTATAGTAGAGAGAAAAATTTAAGGAAAGCATAATGGAAACACTAAAAAAAATAAAAAATATAAAAGCTTTATCTAAATTAGATTTAATAAAAAATAGAATAATAAAGTTAGATAAGCAGAAAGTGACGTTAACTAATAATTCAAAAATAAAAACAAAATAAGTGCCAAAAAGTATAATGGTTAGATAAGTTGCTTTATCTAAATTTAGATTAAGACTAAAAAACATTTAATGTAGGAGAGGTAATGGGTAATATAAGTAAAAAAGATTTAGACGGTATAATGGATGATATATTAATTATAAAGAAAAGAAAAGAGAAAGTGACTATATTTATAAATAGTATACTAATGATTATTATGCCAGTAATGATTTACTCATTGAGTTCTATGGCATTAGGGACAGAAGATTTATTTCCAAGAATAGCTTTTGCCTTCTTTGGAGGTTTAGGAGCTAATGTTTTTCTGCATTCAAATACTTCTATATTTGAAGAACAGTACTTTTTATTTTTCTATAAAATGAGATTAAAGAAATCATTCCCATTATTAATTAATTTATTTAAATATGATTTTGTTAATGAAACTGACTTGCAAAGGATGTCTGTGAAAATGGATAATTTGAAAAATAATGGGGGAAACATTAGTGAAATAATTTCAATTATAAATAGGTGCGGATTAGAACTAGGTAATAAGGAAGATGTTGTGCAGAGAATAATGCGCAGTATATTAATTTGCAAATTAAGTTCTGTAAAGGATCTTACGGTAGATAAATATATAAATTTTCTTTCAGTAGAAAACAAAGAGTTGTATTATTTGGTTAATCAGAATGCATACAGGTATTGTGAGTTAATGCAAATATTGTTTAGTAAAATTGAAGTTGAAGATTTTAATAAAAATATAGAAAAAATAATTGATTTTTCTACAATAGCATTTAAAGAGCTTGTGAATAAAAAATATATAATGGGGAAAATAAAGGAGCAGTCAGAGAAAGTAAATGACGTAACGTTATTAAGGAATAACTTAATAAAGAAAAGCACTTTATCGCCTATAAAAATATGTAGTAAGTCTAAGGTAAAATCAATTTAATATATTAGGTTAATTAATAATTAAAAAAAAATAATATAAATTCCACAAAGTATAATGGTTAAATAAGGTGCTTTATCTAAAGTTGTTGGACATTAATGTGAAGTTATAAAAGCATTTGATATAGGAGATATAATGAGTGGTGTAAATGAGAAAGATTTAGAGAGTATGATAAATGATATATTTATTGTAAAAAAAAGAACAGGTAAAATAAATATATTAGTGAATTGTGTGCTAATAACTATTATTCCAGCGATATTATTTACATTGGGATTTATGCTGGAAGATCTTGTAAGTTTATCCCAGAAAATAATTGTTAGTTTAATGATAGGTATGGCAATGAATCTTTTTTTGATTTTTAATACTCAAGTATTTGATAAGCCATATTGTTTGTTTTTCTATAAAATGAGGGTAAAAAAAATATTCCCATTGCTAACCAATTTATTTAAATATGATATTATTAATGAAACTGATTTAACAAGAATATCTTTGGGAATGAATAATTTAATTAATAATGGAGGGGATATTAATGAAATAAATTCAATTATAAGTAATAATTTATCAGAATTAGATAATAACAATAAGAATTATATTGTAAAGAAAATATTGCATAGTATATTAATGTCTAAGTTAAAAAACGTAAAAGAAATAACAGTAGATAAGTATATAGAGTTAATTTCAGTGGAAAATAAAGAGTTGTGTTATTTAGCAAATAAATATAAATGTAACTGTTGTGAGTTAATGAAAATATTATTTAATAGAGTAGATATTGATGATTTTAATAAAAATATAGAAAAAATAATTAGTTTTTCAACAATAAAATTTAAAGAAGTTGGAGAAAAAAAGTATATAATAAATAAAATAAAAGATCATTCAGAAAAAATAAATGAAGTAATGTTATTAAAAGGTAATGTAATAAATAAAAGTACTTTAAGTCCTATAAAAATATGTAGTAATTCCAAGGTAAAATCAATTTAATATATAAAGTTAATGGAGGGAAAATTAATGAATTTTAAAAATATAGAGGCTGATTTTAAAGAGGCAAAAATAAGATTGATAAAATTAAAAAGTGAAAAAGAGTTGATGTTTTTTGTTGGTCTTGGGTCTGGGATTTTATTCTTATTCTTATTCTTATCTGGGATTGTAGATTACTCATCCCTAGGTGTAATTATGGAGAAGACTGGATTTTTAAATTTAAATAATCTTGTTGGAGTTGGAGATAAATTAGATAGTGATATAAAATATGTTATTGATTTTATATTCGCATTAACACTGCATAATATAGTGGCTATTCCATTTATAATTTTTGCAAAAATAATTATGGGAAAATCAATTAAGACATTAAGTAGTGATGAAAAGGAAATGACTGATTTTATAATAAATAATAGAGATTTATTACTGGCTGATAAAAGTTTAGAGAAATTGTCTTTTTGCGATATTATTGAATTTATATTAAATGGAAAAGATTGTAAATTATCAGATATTGAACTAGAAAATGACTTATTGGATAATTATTTAATAAAGAATGCAAATGACGATCTTTATGCATCTTATATTGCATTGAAATTAGGCCATTGCGATATGGTTGATTTAAATCTATATAAGGATAAGATAGTGCATTCTATTGAAGGTAGTCGCTCAAAAGAACTATTGAAGAAAATAACTTTATTAATAAAGCAAAAAGAAATTAATATGATGTCATTTAAAGCAAGCCTAAATAGTTTTATATTAAAGGAAGAAGGATTTAATGAGTGTATTAATAAAGGTAGTGTTTGCGAGGTAGATAGGTTAGAAGATTTAAAAATTAAATTTTGTAAAAAAATGAAAAACCAATATAATTTACTAACTAATAATGATATATTAAGCGAGGTAGAAAATACAGTGGTTTTATCAAATGGTATTATATCTCTAAAGTTAAAAAATCTAGTAAGTAAAGTTACGTGTGCAGTAAAGGTAGTGTAGATTAAAAATATTTATTAAAATAACCACAAGAAGCCGAAGCAACTTAAATCCTGAGAATTTGGCTTCAATAATAAGCCACATAATTTAGGGTGTGGTTATTTAATTATTTTCAACAAATGTAATAAAATCATTAATTAAATTAATAATGTTTTTATTATCTAAAGATAAAAATTTAGTTGAATTTTTATCTTTATAATAATCATTTAGGATTAAAATAAAGGCAGAGTAGCATGCTTTTTTAATGGCGTCCTCTTTTGTATCAAATACATTGGATATACCAAATATAGCTTTACGTTCCCCACTAACTAAATTAGTAATTGAAAATGAATATGGAAATACAGGGTATGATCTGCTAGAGTCTACCTCTTCTATTTGATATCCAAAACCTTTGTAAAAGTCTAAGTTAGAAGGTATTTTGTCACATAATTCAAGTATAGAATCAATTTTTTTTCGTAAATTTTTAATGTTTGTATCAAAAAGATAAAGATTTAGAAAATAAATTTGAGATTGATAGTTTTTTTCTTCCCATTCAATATCAATATTTTTGTGAACGTCATAGGATAATTTAATAAAATCTGGATAATCATCATCATTAAAATTCTTGCTGATGCTTGTAATAACATTGTCGCTAACAATAATTTCGAGATTATATCCTTCATAATCAATTATATAACATTCTTCTTTGGTAAGTTCACAGAATGTAGTGGACTGACACACCTCAGTATCAAGTGATTTAACAATACTGTTAAAGTTTGAAAAGTCTATATCAGTTGTAGTGATATAGTCGCCATAACTAACTATTTGTTGAATAGTTTTGTCTTTTTCATCAACAATTACCTTAAGGTTATTACCTATACTATAATGTGAAATAGTTTTTACCTTATATGTGTAACTTTTTAAATCTGGTCTGTAAAAGTAAAGCATGTGGGAACTCCAATTTAATTAAAATGTTGCTATTTTTTTTGCAATAGAATATGTATGAAAAAACAAGCACCAAAAATTAATAAACTCAACTTCTTGTGGACTTGATTCACTAGTGATATTTAGATTTTCACCAGTAAATAATATATTTAATGGATTATGTAGCCATAATCCGCAAAAGCTAAGATCTTTATTGAGCTTTATATGAAGTGATTTAGTCCTGCGGGAGTTATTAATAACGATTTTTGTTATTTTTTTTTCTTTTTTATATAAGATAAAAAAATCATTAATAGGAATTTCTTGATTTGGTTCAATATTAAGTAATTCTTTGGTTAAAGCTGTAACATCTTTAATCTTGATTGAATTCATTTTTTTTCCTTTAATTTTATAATATTCTACAGTGGAAGACCTAATTTGTCAACAAAATAAAACTAAAAGTAAAGTTCGATAATTTCAATTGAGTAAATTTTTAGGCCACCCAATAACTCGTACTGGTGCCGTTTATATAATGGGTTATCTACTATTGTAATGTCAATATTCATGGGGAAAACAAGGACTCCATTGGCCTTAGAGTGAAATATAAGATCGCGTATTAATTTATTAAGATCATTCATATCAATATTTGAAATAATACCATTTTTGAGTTGTAGAAATTTATATTTTGCATCAACAACAGCAAACTCAAATACAGCATCAGGTCTGCTATATCTGCAATCATTTTGATTGATTTTTCCCACAATAAATTTATTGTCCTTTTGGGTATCCTGTAGAGTGCCATACAGTGATAGATTAGTTTCAACATAGGCTTCCCATACTTTGTCCATCATAAATACCTTTCTATAATGTTTGTTTTTAGATATATTGGCTTTATTAGCAAGTAAAGTATTCAGGTAGTTAAAAAGCTTGTGATTTTTCTCAAATATTTTTTGATAATTAGCCTGAGATAATGTTCTTTTAAGTAGGTCTTTCGCTAAAAATGAGTGTTGATTCTGGTATGCAGTTTTTGACTTAATGTATTTTAAGGATTTTAAGATATCTTTAAATACTGTGTTTTGTGAGGATTTACCCTCGTGTAAAAAAGAAATATATCGTTTATTAAACTTATGATATAAGTATGAGTTAATTAACATAATGGTTCTTTTATTATCAATGTAAATATTTTGGGCAAAAATACTTGCATCATTATTGAATTGATTTAATTCATTATTGATTTCACCGACAAGAATATCTGAGTAAATAATGTCTTTCTCCTTTATATGAGTCATTTTATTTATCTGTGATTTTATTTTATTTAATATAAAATAATCATACTCAAATTCAGAAAAAATAGTGCTGTTTTTTCCTTGTGAAAACGAGTTATTTTTTTTATTAGCACTTTTGTTTATGTTTTTTATTTTTTTTATAAATAAATTGATTTTTTCAATTAAGATAGTTTCATTTTTCTCACTGATTACTTTCCCTTTAATGCAGAGGGATTTAAGATCCCAGAATTTAGGAATATAATATATGCATAGCTCATAAAAAACATTATTTTTTACGATATGCTTAATTGAATAAACAATATAGCCTTTTTCAATAATGTCCCTTTCCTTTGATATATCATTATTAAGCACTGTGCTTATTTCACTCCATAACTCCTTTACAATTTTGTTTTTGGAACAAAAAAAGGATTTTTTTTGAGAGTGAATAAAAATATTAATTTTCATCTTCAATTACTCATTGTGATGACGGAAGTATATCTTGAAAGGAATTAATAATAAATTCTTCATCTTCTTCCTCAATAAATAATGAATATATATAATTCTGAATATGCTCAATAACGTACTCATTTCTATTATTATGACGCAACAATTCATTATCATAATTTGATAGCAATATTTTATACTTATTATAATTAGATACTAATGTTTTTTTTGTATCCGAAGATAAGGAATCATCAAGGGTTAATTCGGTATATTTATTTAAAATAAGATCGTTATATTTTTTTGTAATAACGGTTATTTTTTGATTATTATTTTTAATATTAAAGAAGTCTTTTCCAGTAATATTATAGAAATGTTTAATGCTAAATCGATTACCAGAACTGCCCCATCCTTTAAGATGGGATAAGCTTTCAAGAAGTTCATTTTCATAGTTTGCACAAAAAATAAAATGTAAGTTATCTGGAATCCACAATGGAATACTAAGATCTTCTTCATTGAAAGTAGTTGTATTATATTTAAACTCATGTTGAATGATATGGCCTAATTTAATGAATTCTTCAATACTAAGGGATACCTTATCTTTATAATCTCGTATTAATTCAATAGGTACCTTTACCTTCTGATTGTCTTTAAAGATTGTTTTTAGAACGTTACCCAAGATGTTATCAAGGGAGAAAGTTCCTACTTCATCAGCAAATACAAAATAGTCACCTAAAGGGTTAAGCGTTGCACTAGTAATAGCCTTAATAATATTCCCAATAACAATATCACCCTTAATATTTTTGAATAATAGATTTTTTTTCCACTCAAGAACATTATCATTATTTTGAAAGGAAAGCTCCCAATATTGATTTTCGCCAATAATTTGTTTAACAGTATAGGTTTTTCCACTATTTGGGTTGGATAAAAATATAATATTTTTATTAATTTGACTATTTTTTTTAGTACTAATAATATTAGGTATGGTGAGTGTCGGTGAGTGGGTAGTAGTTGTATTTTTATCACTAACGACTATTGATGTGTCGTGAATGGGATTGTCGGTAAGTTTACGCTTATGCTCTTTTTTTGTGCCTTGTTCTATGACACAATCAAATCCTTTTAATTTAATGCTAAGTTGCTCAATAATGAGATGAAATCTATATATAAGTTTGTCTTCACTTTGAACAGTTTGAACCCCTATCTCATAGTCTCTTGATATAGTAAAAGTGTTATTATCTTTGTTTTGTTCAAAGTAGTCTTCATTAGGGAATGCTAAAAAAGGATGTGTTTTATGATTTGGAAAAATATGATCTCTAATTTTAATCATAATCGACATAACATTGTCTTCTGGGTATAGCCTGTTAATGACTTCAATAAAATTAATAAAGTTAATGAATACATCTTTAAAACTTGTTGGATAATATTCCCTTATTTCTCCTTTGTAGTAAAGTTTCAAAAAGTTTGGTGTGAAATTTTTTTTTGACATATATAAATCCTTTGATTTTATAGAAATTATATATTGAAAAAAATAAAAAACAAGGTTGTTTTTTTGACTTTCAAAAGAAGGATAATTTACAGAAATCCATAGTGCTCTTTATCAATATCGATAGAAATTATATATTGAGAAAAATAACTAAAAGCTATTATTTTTGTTGTAAAAATCCACGATACATGCTAATCTTTACAAGATTTTGAAATAAAAAATCAATAAATAGTTGCTTAGTAAATCACCCATACCTAAAGGAATGGGATTGAAAAAGTCAACAAATTAAGGTGAGATCGTAAAATTATGGTTGACCCGACTCAGTGTTTGCATTTTTGCATTCACTACGTTAAGTAAGAATATATAGTGAGTTCGGAATGCTACTCCAGTTCCACAAACTCAGGATCTACGTTAAACAGTGACTTTTGGGTAAGAAGCAGTGCGTAGTTCAATAAACCTTATTTAACATTGTCTAGGAGTATTTTACCCTCGCAAGAGGTGTCCCGTTATGGGAAAATTCAACAAAAAGGAATAATATGCAGCGAGTATTAGTGTTAGACAAACATAAAAATTCATTAATGCCATGCACACCAGCAAGGGCAAGGATATTATTGTCTCAACATAAAGCTGCAGTGTTTAAGATCTATCCATTTACACTTATTTTAAAAAACAACACTCAATATAATAAATTAATTAACTAAAGGAGAGTGGTAAGGCAATTCATCCCCCCACATAAAGGATGGATTATCCTTGCCCTAAAAACTGATGAACAAAATAAATATCAATAATATAAATAATGACTCCATTAAGTTATTGAAGTTAACAGAGCTATTAAAAGAAGAAAAAGAAAAAGGTTATTCTATTAAAGATATAAGCCATAAGAGATTTATTGCATTAATTAATAGTGTGACGTTTTTTTGGGCTACAGCATTTTCGTTGGGGAATGAAGCGATTATTTCATATTCTTGGATAGCAATTTCATTTCTAATATTATCTGCAATAACTTTTTTATACTGGAATTATTATACAACTTCATTTAAATATAGGTGGGAAAAATATAAGGAAGTGGGATTTGATAAAGAGTGGATTAATAGTAATACATTAGAACTAATTGAGGAATACGAATGTAAATTTAGAATATTTAATTATAGTTCATTGTCATTTATTATTAATTGGTTGGTAAAGGAAATAGAACCAACTGATGTTTGTGCTGTAAGAAAGTATCTAATTGATCAAATATTAAAAAGGAAACAAAGGAGTGAGGGATTATTAAATCCAGTCATTGAAATAATGGAGATGACGAAGTTAATAGAGGGTAAAAATAATAATTACTCTAAATTATATAAAGAATGGGTCGAAAATCTAATAAAAAAACTCAGTAATGATGATTTTATTGAAAATAAAAATAAGCTTGTAGATTTAGTAATGAATATTAATGATATAGATTGTAAGAATGAATTACTAAAAATATTAGAAAATAAATTTAATGAAATAGGTTTAAATAAAATTAAAGAGATTGAGTTAGAAGATAGATTTTTAAAAATAAAAAAAATGAATTAATTAATTGACTTAATTGGAGGTTGAAAGGTGGAGTATATATATAATTTAAATAAGGTTGAGGTGCATACCAATTTAATAGTAAAACTAATAAAAGATATTAATAAAATAGAGAAATGTAGTGGAAATATAAAGCATGAAGATGTTAAAGATTTTATTTGCATACTGGCTCTTATCGGGTTTTTTCCATTGGCAATAATTACGCATAACTTTGTAGGTCTGTATTTTCAATACATATCTATTCCAATGTTTATGATATCTGGATTATTGCTTTGGGAAGATATTTATGTGTCAAGTAATTTAAAAAAGATTGGTAAGGATTTTGGAGTTTGGTTTAAAAAAAGAAAATCGCGTAAATTACTGATGAGTAATTTAAGTTTAATAAAAAATAACACTTTTATTTCTAGGGTGCAAGGATTAAAAGAATGTAGTGATGAATCAATAATAAGCGAAATTTTATATAATGAATTTATAGGTAATAAAGATACTGACTTTAAGATTGCTGAAAATATATTCAATCATTTTGGTAAAGAAAATGAGAGGTATGTTAATCTTTATGGTCAAATATTAAAGCATTTAGTGAGATATTTAAGCGATTCTGACTTCTTAATACATAAAGATAATATAATAGGTTTGGCAATAAATTTAAGCGATTATAACCTAAAAATAGAACTAACAAATCTTATAAAAAACAGAATAATGAAAATAGATTGTGATAAAAATAATAAGGTTAATGCAGATGTTGAGTTAAATAAACTTTTAAGTAAAAAAATAGATAAAATAAAAAATAGAAAAACAGTAATTAAAATTTTATAAAATATTTTGGAGTTAACATGAGGATAAATACAGTGTCTGATATTATTGAGATTGACACTAAAATAGATGAAATTATTGAAATTTTAAAAAAAGTAGAGACGGAAAATGGTAATAATGGAAACAATAAGATAATAAGTGTAAGTATAGTGGCTTCATTATCTTTAATTTTAACTTCATTGCTTTACTTTCTTTGCTTTTACTATGAGGATTCTACGACTCTGATATCTTGGCTTTGTATTTCTATAATTTTTAATGTATTTGTGGCTGTAAAATTTTTATCAATAATGAAGAAATATAAGAAAATGTTAAATAAATATAAAAATCTAGGTTTAAATGGTAGTAAAATAATGAAATTTAATGCATTAATTATATTGGAATACAATGAGAAGTTGTTGTGCGAAAATAAGTTTGTAAAAAAACATATTGATTTAAATAAAATTGATAAAGCAGATATTTTATCTAAAATTATTTATGAAAAATTTGGAGAAATGGAAGAACACAAAAAACTAGTAAGATCTCCAATAATATTTGAAGCACTAAGTATCCTATCTATTAATGATACGGAAATATCTAATTTTATTTTTAATGATTTAGTAAACAAAACGAGCCTTGAATTTTTTTCCATTTATAAGTCGAGAATAATAGGTTTAGTAATAAAGTTTGCTAAATTAGATATAAAGGATAAGTTGCTGGTCGATATAAAAAAAAGAGATTCCGAGGCTAAATATCTTGAAAATAGAGAAAGTGAAGTAAATAAAAAGCTAACTGATTTACTGAAAAAGAAAAAAAATGCAAATTTAAGAAAGAATACAGTAGTAAAAATATTGTAATTAATATAGTATTAAGTGCAAAAAAAAAGCCAAATATAATATTTGGCTTTTTTTAGATTGTAATAGAAGTTATTTTTTGAATTAAAGTTATAACAGCTATATTCTCTTAATATTTTTAGCAAGTTCATTAATCGGAATAGTAATACTTTGCATTCCCAAAGTTACATCGTTGAGAAATGGAAATTCCAATAATGACTGTTGGTTATTGCCATAGTTAAATGAGTTACCTAATAATTTATTAATAGTTTTCTCAGATGTATATGTTGCTCTATCACTATTGATTCCAAATGTACCATTTGGGTAGAAAAACAAATTATATTCTTTAAATTCAATTTCATTAGTATGCTCTTTACAAACTTCATACGTATATAATTTAGAATGATATTTGATGTTAAATGAGCGAATAAGATCTTCTATATTTAAAAACTGGGATTCTTCTACATTATATAGTTTACAGAGATAGGCGAAAATAGAAAAATTATTATTTTTTGGAAGAAATTCATTAATAAAATTTATATCTTCCAGATGATTTATTTTACTTAATTCAATCTTTAGTTTTATAATGTTTTTATTTGTTTTGTTGATAATTGAGTTATTTTTTTTAATGGATTTAAAAATATTGCTCATTTCTTTTTGTGGAATTGAATTAAATAATTCAAAAGCAACATGGAGTCCTGTAATAAAATCAAGACTTTTCTCTTTTTGTCCTTTAAAACTAAGACTTTCCTCTTTTTGTCCTTTAAAACTAAGACAATTTGCAGAAGTTTTTATGTTGGTATTAATTCTAAGTTCTGAGTTAATAAATTGAATTTGAAATAAAAGCCCCAGTTTTTCATAAAAAACATTAGTAAATCCAGATAGTTGAAGCTCAATTGTAGGGGGGGAAGAATTGAAGGAAAGCCTTTCTTTCAGCATTTCAAATAAGTAACAATTATTCTTTTCTGCATTGCTGTTCTCAATTATTAAAATTTCAATATTTTTACTGATCTCAGAAGTTGGTTTCATTGGTTAATTCCCTTATTTTTATTAAATGTTTGTTTAAGTAAATATAATTAAAAATAACTAATATTATTTTGAATCAAAAATGGTTTTAATTTCCCAGAAAATTCATATATATTAAAGGTGGCAGATATATTTTGAGATCTCCAGTATTCTTGCAAGGTAAGATAGTTGCCATTTTGAAATAAATTATTATCAGTAATAGCATTGGATTTAGTAATGAGTTGGTTTTTAAAAGAACATTGTTGGGATAATATTTTATTAATTTCCTTTACACTGTTTATTTTTTTGTAATGATGGTAAAGATAAAACTCTCCAGTTATATAATTTAAAACGACTTTCACTAATTTAAAGCTTATTACATCTCTATAAGATATTTTTGTGAGGTCTCTAATGACAAATTCAAAGGATTTGTTTTCATTATTGGACATGATATATTTTTTTAAATCATTTTTAATGCTTTTTTCATCAAAAGGTATGTTAAAAAAATCAGTAATATATTTTTCAATAGAAAAGCTATTTAAAGTAGGGATAATTCTATCAATGATTGAGATTTCTTGTTGTAGATTAAGTATTTTTAATTTATATTCTAATGAAAAGATGTCGTCTGAAATACGTTCAATATCCTTGCTAAGAGATTTAATTATGTCAGTGTTTTTTTGTAACATTTCTTCATTAAAAGAGTAAAATTGACTAATAACACTACTTATCTCCTTTACATCAATAATGCTTGGTTGACTGTCTTTTTTTATAATATCAATTATGTTTTTAATTTTAATTTCACATAAATTAAAATATATTTGAAAAGAAATTCCTCTTTCAATAGAATGAATGTAATAATTAACGGTTATTGAAGATTTATTTAAACCATAACTAATAGTTGTATTTTCAAGAATAATTTTACTTAAAAAGCAGTTGATAAATTCAAATTGTGATTTTTTATTAATCTCTAGATTTTTTTTGGCCTCAATAAGGCTCAAATTAACTTCTTCAATTGACATTTTTTTGACCTATATTTTGTGGAAGTAAATGATGACTAATTATATAGCATTAGTGAGTGTGAGGTCAAGATAAAATCAATAATAATAATCAATTTATCATAGTATTGATAAGTAAGTAAGCAGTTTATTCTGAAATAATATATGAATTATCAGTATAAAGATCTATTGTAATATAGCGTATTTCCTCACTGTTTTGAGAGTTAAATATAATAGTGCTTATCCTCACTTCTTCTGGCTGAATTGGTTCTTTTTCTAATGTTTGATCAATGAGATTAATAATAAAAACTTCTGTTTCTTTAAATACGTACTCTTGGGTAATCCAAGTCCAAAATAGCTTATTATCTTCAATTTCATGATCAAGTGTTACAGAATTATCGCCCTCTGAGAGCCAGAAAACCTTATTACTATCAACACTAATATTTTTATTAACTTTATTGTTAATCAATGAAATTTTATTTTTGGATAAAAAATCAAAAAAATCAAGCATTCCTTTTTCAGTTAAAATTAATTTTCCCCACTCTTTTTGATAAGACATAATGCCTCCTATATTTTTTTTATTTTATTATTTTTTACAATAATTTCTTTTGGATATTTTTCCAAAAAAGTTCTTATTTCATTATTTTGTAAGGGTATCGAAAGCTGTTGGTAAAAATAACTATCAATCCCAAACTCAGATCTACTAAGAGGCATAAGGTAATCTTGAGCAAAAAAATGTCCAGTAGCCTCCCGTTTGTAAATTTTTCCAGAATGAATACTATTATTAATAAGAAGTCCAAGATTGGGTATAGGATCTTCTGTATTAACAAAATGTTCAGTTAGAATATTTTTATCTAAATTACATTGATTAATAGCTGCACCAAAAGTAATAAATTTAATATTTTTTAATTCTTCTTTATTAAGCTCTTTTTGTGCAAGATTGAGTGCTTTATTAATAAGTGTTGCACCTTGAGAATGACCAATCAAAGTTAATATATCAGAGCTTGTTTTAAGTTTAAAAATAATAAATTTGGTTATGTGCTTGGTTGCATTTGAGTAGTTGTCAATATTTCGATCATATGAGCTTTCAAGAAGATCAATGAGTAATCCTCCAGATTTATTATATAACAGCCCAATATCGGTGTTAAGTAACGAAGAAAGTAGTTTTTTTTGCTCAATTGCTTCATTTTCAGAAGTTAATATACCATTAACAAAAAAAATATTTGTAGAGTCAGTATCAATATTTTTAATCGAAGAATTTGGTAAAGTAGAGTCTTGATCAAAGAATATAAGTTTTTTTATTTGTTCTAAAAAACTTTGATTACTGTTTGGTTTACTACTAAAAATAGTTCTTAAGTTAAAAAGTTTGAAAATTTTATCTGAATTTTTAATAAGCAGGTTAATATCTGCTGTAATAGTTCTATTGGTTAAATAGTCTCTTGCCGACATGATTAATCTCCGTTTTAATATTATCATTATATCATTAAAGTTTAAAATAATCGTTTTTTATATTTATTTTTATATTTTAAAGTAAATAATGAGAACAAAAAGTCATGATTTGATGCTTTGTTTTAAAGATATATTTGTTAAAAAAAATAATATGTTATAATGGGATTATATATGGGGAGAAAAAAATGAGTGAATTAATTAAAAGAATTGAACAAAATTATGAAAAAGAGTGGGAAGCAAAAGAAGCTAAAAGATGGTCTGCTATTTTTCAAGAATTAAATGAAAAAATAGATAAAATAGAAAGTAATGGTGAATTAATAGCTGCTGAATTTAAAGATGTTAATGAGATATTTGGAAGATTATTTGATTTAGTGTATAGGGGGAATCTAGGAGTAAGATCATTTATTGAACATTCCAATGATAAAAAGAAAACAGCGTTAGAGGAATTCATGTATTTTGAATATCCTTCTGGAGTTACTGGTTTAAATAAGTTCTCTAAATTATTGGCTAAATCTGATATAAGCAATGAAAGTGAAACAACGAAGGAAGGATTTAAGTATGCAGTAGCAGCAACAAATGAGTTAATTGAAATAAGAGAAAAGTTAGTGGAATTTAAACAATTAATTGTAAAGAAAAGAAAGAGCGTTGTTGAGGCTGAAAAGGAAGTTGCAAGGCGTGGCTCACATGAAGACGTTAAGAAGGCAGTGAAGTACTTAACTGGATTAATAGAAAGCAATAAAACGGGGATAATAGATCATAGTATGAGAGTTTATCAGAAATATTATCACAATATAGTTACAGCACTAAAAGAGGATAATTTAGTTATTTCTCCAAATAGTAAAGATACCAACTATAAACAAAATGATTATTCAATTAGTGAAATACTGAAAGTGGCTAATTTTAAGTATGGTGACAAATATATGGTAATGAAAGACCAAAAAGAAATAGACCATCAAATAGAAAAGGACGCATTAAGAAACTATGAAGATCTTAAAATGTTTTATGTTAGTAGAGTGTCTGATAAAGTTGCTGTAATTTTAAGTGATAAAGGTAATCTTGAAAAAATTGAGACGTTAAATTTGCATGTAAATCATGAGGTTGAGGCTTTATTAACATTTAAATTTAATGATAAAAGCCAGTTTGATTTAAGTACAAAAGTCGAATGGGTTAATGGATACACTCAAAACCCACAACAATTTATGAGAGTACCAACAAGATTTCATAACGTAGTTACACCTGATGGTGTAAGGCATACAGCTAATTTAAGTCAAAAAGGCACACAAGACTTATATGCAATGGAATATAATGTAGTTAACGATAATGCTGTTGAAGATTACTTAAGAAAAAAAGTGGACGGGGTTGAATATTCAACTAAGCCATCTTCAAGTAAAAGAAAAATTTAAGAAAAAAAGATATCTTAAAAAAGATATCTTTTTTTTATTTTAAGTAAAGTTAGAAATCTTTAACTTTATTTAAAATAGCATCTTGCATAAAAATTTCGTTAAACTCTTTTAATGAAAGTCCTTTATCATTAAGTAATTTGAGCTTGCCATCCTGACTATTATGAGTCAAAATTAGTTCTTGCTGATAAAGTACTTGTTGACTAAGAATTTTATTGATTGCTTTTTTTGTTTTATGGATATAACTATTTCCTGAATTGTCATTAAAGTATAAATAAAGAGTGCCGTTTTTGTTAACAGAAAGCTTAATGTCTTCTAGGGAGATCTGATCATTATTGATAAAAAGAATAATAAAAGAGAGTTCTAAAGCAGTAGAAGTCACATAAGTATAATGATTTTGAGTAGAAAGAACTTCTTTTAACTCTCTCTTTTCAAAAGGCGTAAGCTTGCTATTGTCTAGATATTTAATATTAAAATAATCACAAAGGTAGTGGTCAATCGAAAAAGATTTAATAAAAGGAAGCACCTCTGAGATGTGTGGATAAGACATTTTGCTTGTAGTGATGCTAATTTCTCTCTCCAACTTATTAATGTCTTTTTTTAATCTAATCGCTTGTAATGAAAGATCGTTTAGTTGATTTACTTTATCAACAATAAATTTTTGCTTTTCAGGAGAAACTTTTTCAAGAAAAAGATTGATTATACCAGAAAAAAGAAATAACTCAGATATACTATTGCTTGCAGTAATGTTTACAGAGTTGTTTTGAAAAAGTATATTGGAGGTAATAGATAGCTCATCGTTAATTGAAGAAAGTTTTATATAAAATTTATTGTTGGTTTTTATTTTTTTTTCTAAAGAATAATTAATCTGAATTTGTTGATTTTTATCATGATATTCAATTTCTAGAACAATATTTTTGATTGTGAATAATTCTTCAAAAATATCAATAATTGTTTTTTTTAGTGATAATAGAGACTTTAATTCTTCTTTTTTATTTAAAAGTATTTCTTTATCATTTAACATGTTTGTAAACCTAATAAGTTTGTTAATTAAGTTATTATTATACTGAAGAAATGGATGAGTAGCAAGTGTAAAATTAGGTTAATAGGTAAGTAATTGGCTTAAAAATCAATTAATTTATTAATAAGTGACTTTTGCTTTTTATAGATATTTAAGTTATTGTCAAATTCATCAATACTGCATTCTGACTTGGAGTGGTTAAGGTATGTTGCTGTAATAATAAAATCAGAAAGCTGATTTTTATCTCTTAATGATACAAGTGCATCAATATATCGATCTATATTTTGATTTATTTCTATTTTTTTTATTTTCCTAAATAGATATGTATAATAAATAGACGAACTTGGGGTATTAAGTAGTAATTTTTCTAAATTTTGGTGATTATTAATAATAAAATCAATATTTTTGTTTTCTTTCGTAATAGCATCCATAAAAACATCGTCTCTATTTCCTAATATTTTTTTAACAATAAGTAGGAGCAATATACAGTCTTTGTCAATTACAATATATGGAACCATAGAAATAATAAAATTATAGAAATCATTGTGGTAGTGTTCAAATATAGGCATGGTGTAGTGACCAAAACTCTCGGTTGAAAGATAATTAATAATAATAGGGTAGTTATTAGTAATGTCATCACTTTTAGATAGAATTTTCTGAATATGTAAAATCCCACTAATAATGGGTATTGCTAATTTTGGAGGATTTTTTTTAAATATTTTTTTTATAATTGAAATCATATTCTTTTACAGTCCATTATTAAGGTTATAATAAAATGTTATCATATGTAGAAATATAGAAAAGATATATTATCTAATTATATTAAATATATTTAAATTAATTAGATAATATAAATTTTCTATATATTTTTGAAATTGAGATTAAATCGATAATCCCTTTTTAATGTTATTGATTGCAGTTTTAATTAAGCCATGTTTAACAGGCTTGATATTGAGTTCAATATCAAGTAAGTAATTTGATTCTTCTTCTGAAGTAATAATATTATTTGATTTAGCAGCCTCTGCAAGTGTAATAAGCATAAACTTAATAGCATTAGCGTCATTTTTAGCAGATTCAGGTGTAAATTTGTTAAGAGCACGTAATCCTCTTTCACTAAATGTATATGAATTTCCATATTGTTCACTTTCATTTTTAGTTATTTCAAAGTGTGTATCATTATTAGATTTAAGATGATCAAGAAGCATAAGCGATAATGCTGGATTATTATTTGTGAATTCAAGTCTTGTGAATTCTTTATGGGCAGAATCAATAACTTCTTTTTTATTGTTAAAGTAGTTTTCTGGTTTTTCTATCATATTTTCAAATATTTCTTTAAATTCTTTATTGTCCACTATATATATCCTTTTATTATGGTTGTAATTGAATTATATCATATTTAAAAAAAACATCTACAATATTAGAAATGATTAACCTTATTTTTTATGTCTCTCTTAACTAACATTTGATATAAATTAGGATGATCAATGAATAGTGTACTTTTAACAGATTCTTGTTCCCATAATATATTAATTATATCAATATTTTCTTTATCAAGACTTGCTATATAAATAGCTTTATTTTTTTTTCCATTAAAAATAGCGTTAGGTAGACCTGATAGGTATTTGAAAATAGTAGAATTGGAATTTTGTACACTAACAATTAATGCTATACCTTCCTCATGATTCGGTTGAGAAAGGGGATGGCTGACAATCTTTTTTAGTATATCAATTTGCTCATGAATACAACATAGAGTAATAAGTTTATTTAATAAAGATTGTAATTCAAGATCACTTAAATTAGATAAAATAAGTCTGTTATAAAAAACAATAAAGTGATCATAAAGTTTATTTTCAATGGCATAATAAAGACTTTCTTCTAGATTATCAATTTCATTTTCAATCAAAATTAAATATCCTTATAATTGCATTTGTTTTAATTCAAAAATATCTATAATATGTGTTTTGATAAGGGTGATAATTTCATTATTAACAATGCCATTGTAGCTATACTCAATACTTGTCCCACGCTCTGGTGCTGTAATAACCCAAAGTCTTAATTCTGGTGTTGTATTAAATAGCCAAACGTGTAATCGCCTATTAGAAGAGTCTTTTAGACAGAAATTTTGTTTCCCATATTTATCAATAAATATTTTTTTATTATTTTGTAAAATTTTGTGAACGTCAAGAGCATAATCATAACTCTCGTCTTGAAAACTAAACCAAAGTGCAATTTCAGGTATATTTTGAACGGGTCGGCTATTTGATTTTTTAAAATCTTCAATCATTTTTTTTGACATATTTTACTCCAAGTGAAATTAATTAATAATGGTGAAAGCTAAAAATTCTTATAAGTATAAATCTAATTACATTTGCTTTAATTCGAAAATATCTCGAATATGAGTTTTAATAAGAGATATAGCTTTTCTATTAATGATGCTATCATAACTGTATTCAATGCTTGTTCCGCGCTCTGGTGCTGTGATAACCCAAATCCTTAGTTCTGGTGTTGCATTAAATAACCAAACATAAAGTTGCCTTTTAGCGGAGTCTTTTAAACAGAAATTTTGTTCTCCATATTTATCAGTAAATATTTTTTTATTATTTTGTAAAATTTTGTGAACTTCAAAGGCATAATCATCATTCTCATCATAGCAATTGAACCAAGCTGCAATTTTAGGTATATTTTGAATAGGTTGGCTATTTGATTTTTTAAAATCTTCAATCATTTTATCTGACATATTAGAATCCAAGTAAGTAAGTAAGTAAGTAAGTATAATAACATTCGTTGAATTAAAAGTCAAAAGAATGTATAGTTTTTTTTTAGTCTTAATTATTATTATCTTTGTAAAACAAGATTAGTAATGTATAATAATATACATAGGTAACTAATTTGAAGGTAAAAAAAATGAAAGATTTAGAACAAAAATTAAAAACAGCAGAAAATTTAATTAAAGATATAAAAATGGATTCTTTTAGAGAGGTGCCAAGCGTAGAATCAGTCTTAAATGATGCAAGAAATAGAGAATTTGCTGACGTAAAATTTGAAATAATTTCTACAGTAAAAACAAAATTACAAGTTGATAGAAAAATGAGTATGGCTATGCAAAAAGCGATGTCATTTTCAAGAAATGCAAGATTAAACATGAGAGCAATGACAGAAGGTTTTGAGAGTGAAAATGGAGATAGATTTAAATATACTGAGATAAAACCAAAAGAAGTGAATTTGCCAGCAGAAATAAGTCAGGCTGTGAGAGTAGCAGGGTTGTCTTCAATTTCTTGGACAGATCTAAATGACTTACCATCAATGATGAATGAACAAATAAAGAAAATGGGCGAAACTGTTTTTCAATCATTTGGTTTAAATACTAGTGGAAAAATTCATACAATATCAAGTTTTAAGAATTCGGAAATGCTAAACAGTAATCTGGAATTAAATTCAGTACTTGGTTTTTTAAAAAACAATGCTTCACAAGTGTTTGAAGAACCATTGACTCAAATATTTAGTGGAATTGGTGGAAAAGCCGAGGAATATAAGCCTAAAATACAAATATATAACACTAATGACAAAGCATATTTGGTAGTATTTGAGCCAGAAGGACAAGGTATGGAAGGTCAATATATTTATGAATTTCATAGAGACGAAAAATTACAAAATAAAAATAAAAATAGTTTAAGGAAAATATATTAATTATAAGTGCTTTATTTTTTTTTTAAATATTATAGTATAAATATGTAGAGAAGGAAAAAAAATAATGAAAATAATAATAATGATAATAATAATATTAAATGCAATAATGATAAGCAGTATTAATTCATCTACATTTTTAATGAAAATGGAAAATAACCCAAAAAATATTGATGTTTTAAAAACTCCTGAATATGTAAAGGAAGTAATACCTATAATATTAAGCTGTAATATTGGTGAATTAGATGTTGATAGTAAAAAATGCAAAACAGAATTAATTTCAGACATAATATTTACTTGTCCATCTGGATTAAGTAATTACAATAGCTCTAGTTGTTATGGGTACTTATATAAAGGCTATACAAGTGCAAATTGCCCTAGTGGATATATTTCAGTTAATGGGAGTTGTTATGCCTCAGTAAATAAAGTATCTGGAACCACTTGTTCTTCTGGCTACACTTACGGAAAATGGGCAGCGGGATACTGTGTAGACTCAGCGGCATATACTACTGTTCAAGGTGCGAATTGTGGCAATGGGACTACTTCAATATGGGATAGTAAAAATTATGTATGTAGATTTGCAACACCATATTCATATATACCTGAAAAAGTATGTCCATCATCTACAGTGAATGGTAATTGTATTAATTTATCAGATAGCAAAGCTTACACTTACACTTGTTCATCAGGTTATAGTTGGGACGGAAATAGGTGTTCTGCATTTTACTTGGAAGATAAAATAAGAAGTTGCTTAAGTGGGTTTGTAATGAATAATGATTTTTGCACTAAGACTGTAATTGAAGACCCTGTGAATAACCCACCACCAAGTGAATAAATTCACTATGGTGGGGGCTTCTCTTGAATGCTGTTCTGTTTAAAGATAGCAGCAACCAAAAAAACTATTTATCACTATTGTTGCGTTAACGCAACAATAAAAAACTGGCTATCGTATCTGATGCATTCTTATCTGCATCTTTTTTTATATTACATATCGGGCAAAGGAATAGTTTGTTTTTTCTCATATTCTTATCCACCACTTTATGCTTTGTGCATGTTGTTGATGAGAAAAATGACGGGATGCGGATCTCTAAAATACCATTCCAAAGAAATTTTTCCTTTGCCATTCTCATATATTGACCTTTTGAGCCATTATTTATCATTTTATTAAATGATTTACCTCTATATTTCGGTTTTTCTTTTTCTATTGCCATAACACTTAGATCTTCAACAATCATTGTGGCATTATAAGTGGTGAGTAATTTTTTCTCAACATTACTGAGAAAACCAAACCAACTTTTCTTAATGCCTTGTATTTTTTTATAAACATTTCTTCTTAATGTTTTTAAGTGTTTTGTTATGTTTAATAATTTGAAAAATTTATTAATTAATTTTTGAACAAACTCATCCTCAACGATCAGTTTTTCGTTAATGTGATCTTCTTCTTTTAATTGCAAGTGATGTTTGATGTTGATTAATAATAATTCTATTTTATTGTAAAGACAATCTATTTCACTTTTATAACGGTCAATTTTCAAACATTGTTGAGATAATTTTTCTATAAAGTTTTTACCACTATATTGTACTTGCTCTATGACTTTTGGTGAATATTCTTTGTCTTGATAAAGTAATTTTGTGGTGGATTTTGTTAATTCAAGTCTTTCCTTAAATTCATTAAATGATAAATTAAATTCATTCTCAATAACACTTAATGTAATTGTATCTACATACCCAAAGTCACGCGCAACAATATGATCGGAATTTTTCAATTGATTAAATTGTGCTTCTAAATTCGTTTCAATATTTTCTTTTGTTAGTGTACTTCTGACTTCAATACGGTCATGCTTAATTACCAGTAATAAAGATTGCACATTAGGGTACTCACTATTATTGAGCAATCGCTGATATAATGCTTGATTTAATTGAATAGGGATGTTTATTTTTTCACCGTGATTAACGGGATGACTTATGGCTAAAAACAAGCGATAATGCTTATTGGTGTTGTCAATAAGCCATTTATAATGTTGGTCAACATGAATGACCTTTTCTTTATATTGATTAATAATGCGAGAGTCTAAATGAATTGTCGTTGAAAAATCATCATTAATGCCAAATCTGGGTTGAGAAAAACGTAACTTAATAACAGTATACACATAGTGAATAATATCTATTTGAATGTGATTAAAATTAAAGGTTTTATGATTAAAAATAATATCACGTAACCACGTTAATCGT
>Ga0210052_1000102_pt1 | contig 74958 bp, 73 predicted proteins | sample CryGeymeta201508_FD_183976 | JGI IMG/M metagenome (GOLD analysis project Ga0210052, IMG submission 183976) | Groundwater microbial communities from Crystal Geyser aquifers in Utah, USA - Crystal Geyser metaG 2015-08 (SPAdes) (version 2) | ecosystem: Environmental > Aquatic > Deep subsurface >...
AAGGTAGGTTCAGTGTTCAGTGCCTGCCTGCCGAAGGCAGGTTCGGTGTTCAGTGCCTGCCTGCCGAAGGTAGGTTCAGTGTTCAGTGCCTGCCTGCCGAAGGTAGGTTCGGTGTTCAGTGCCTGCCTGCCGAAGGCAGGTTCAGTGTTAGGTATTCACTTCATTATTCATTATTCATTATTCCTTTATTTTTTGTTTCCTTTCACCATGATTTCCAGCATATCCCACATTTCGGGGGTTACTTGTTCTAGTAAGTTGAATTGTCCGGCGCCTTTTAACCATTCACCACCGTCAATAGTAACCACTTCACCATTTAAGTAGTGCGCAAAATCAGAAACCAAATAAGCTGCTAGATTTGCTAATTCCTGATGGTCGCCCACGCGGTTTAGGGGTACTTTTTTAGCCAAATCAAATTTTTCTTTTAAATCGCCGGGAAGAAGTCTGTCCCAAGCTCCTTTAGTTGGAAACGGTCCGGGGGCAATGGCATTAAACCGAATGCCATATTTTGCCCATTCCACAGCTAAGGAGCGTGTCATTGCCAAAACCCCTGCTTTTGCTGTGGCACTGGGAACCACATAAGCAGAACCTGTCCAAGCATACGTAGTTACAATGCTTAAAACGGTTTTGTTGGTTTCTTTTTTATCTATCCAATATTTTCCGAAAGCTAGGGTGCAATTTTTGCTTCCTTTTAGTACGATGTCAATGATGGTGTCAAAAGCGTTAGCGGAAAGACGTTCTGTAGGGGAAATGAAATTTCCTGCGGCATTGTTTAGCAATACATCTACTTGACCAAAAGCAGCTACCGATGCTTGTACCATTGCTTCTACTTCGTCATAATTGCGCACATCACATTGCACCGAAAGTACTTTTCCTCCAGTTTTTTCTTCCATTTCTTTGGCGGTAGCTTGTAATTTTTCGAGATTTCTGGAAGTGATTACCACATTAGCTCCTAATTCTAAAAAATAGGTGCTCATGGATTTGCCAAGACCACTTCCGCCACCTGTTACTACTATGGTTTTTCCTTTTAGTGCGTCATCGCGCAGCATTTTTTGCTTGTAATTCATTTATTTTTATTTAATAGTTTTTATAAAACTCTTGAGATTTATTCTCTCACCGAATCCATCAAAATCTGCAACATCTCTATAGCAGCATCGCTTATTTTTGTTCCGGGACCGTAAACGGCAACTGCACCTGCATCAAAAAGATATTGGTAATCTTGTGGGGGTATCACCCCACCTACAACAACCATGATATCTTCTCTACCATATTTTTTTAATTCTTCAATTACTTGAGGTACTAGGGTTTTGTGTCCTGCAGCTAGGGAAGATACGCCTAAAATATGTACATCATTTTCCACGGCTTGTTTGGCGGCTTCTTTTGGGGTTTGAAAGAGCGGGCCAATATCTACATCAAAACCCACATCGGCATAACCGGTGGCTACAACTTTAGCGCCTCGATCGTGGCCGTCTTGTCCCATTTTTGCAATCATAATACGTGGACGGCGTCCTTCTAGTTCCGCAAACTGATCTGCCATTTCTTTGGCTTTGGCAAAGGAACTATCGTTTTTTATTTCTTTACTATACACACCGCTAAAAGATTTAATTTGTGCTTTATACCTTCCGAAGACAATCTCTAACGCATCGCTAATTTCACCTAGAGTAGCTCTCTCTCTTGCTGCTTCAACTGCTAAAGCTAGTAAATTTCCTTCACCTGAACGGGCAGAAGCGGTTAATTTTTCTAGAGTTGCTTTTACTTTTTGGCTGTTTCTTTCCTTTTTTATCTTGTTAAGACGTTCTATTTGAGAGAGTCGCACCTTTTTATTGTCCACATCCAGTATTTGTAATGGATCTTCTTGTTCGAGTCTGTATTTGTTAACTCCTACAATACTATCTTGTCCGCTGTCAATTCGAGCCTGTTTTTTTGCGGCGGCTTCTTCAATGCGCATTTTTGGAATACCGGCTTCTATGGCTTTCGTCATGCCACCGAGTTCTTCTACTTCTTTAATTAATTCCCAGGCTTTGTTTGCGATATCATTCGTGAGGTTTTCTACATAATAACTTCCGCCCCAAGGATCAACGGTTTTAGTAATATCGGTTTCTGCTTGTAGATATAATTGTGTGTTTCTGGCAATTCGCGCCGAAAAGTCTGTGGGAAGCGCAATGGCTTCGTCTAATGCATTGGTATGTAACGATTGTGTGCCACCAAAAGCTGCTGCTGCTGCTTCAATGCATGTTCTGGCTACATTATTAAAAGGATCTTGCGCTGTTAAACTCCATCCACTGGTTTGGCAATGGGTGCGTAAAGCAAGCGATTTTTCATTTTTTGGATTAAATTGTTTTACGATTTTTGCCCATAACATACGCGCTGCTCGCATCTTTGCAATTTCCATAAAGTGGTTCATCCCAATCGCCCAAAAAAAGGATAGGCGAGGGGCGAATGCGTCAATGTCCATACCAGCCGCAATTCCGGTGCGAAGGTATTCTAATCCATCTGCTAGGGTGTAAGCCAACTCTAAATCGCAGGTAGCCCCGGCTTCTTGCATATGGTAGCCAGAAATAGAAATGGAATTAAATTTAGGCATTTTTTTAGAGGTAAACTCAAAAATGTCAGAAACGATACGCATGGAAGGAGTTGGCGGATAGATGTACGTGTTTCTTACCATAAACTCTTTGAGAATATCGTTTTGGATGGTTCCCATTAATGCTTCTAGTGAAAAACCTTGTTCTTCTGCGGCAACGATGTAAAATGCCATAATGGGTAATACGGCACCATTCATGGTCATTGATACGCTCATTTTGTCTAACGGAATTTGATCAAACAAAATTTTCATGTCTTCCACCGAATCGATAGCAACTCCAGCTTTTCCAACATCGCCTTGCACGCGCTCGTGGTCGCTGTCATATCCTCGATGTGTAGCTAAATCAAATGCTACAGAAAGTCCTTTTTGACCTGCTGCAAGATTTCTTCGGTAAAAAGCATTACTGTCTTCAGCGGTTGAAAATCCGGCATATTGACGGATGGTCCACGGTTTTTGAACATACATGGTACTATAAGGACCGCGAAGATGTGGCGCAATTCCTGCAACAAAATTGAGGTGTTTTAAAGTATCGATGTCTTCTTTGGAATAGGTTTTTTTTACCTCGATACCTTCCGCAGTTTCCAAGGTTAAATTTGAATGCTTAGATAAGTTATCAGAACTTTGAATTTTAATATGTTGTATGTTTTTTCTACTCATTTACTTTATCTTAACTTTTTTGGATAATTAGTGGGGTTTTTACTTGAATGAAAACATGATATAATTTTTATTATTTGTTGTGTTTCATTTAAATCGAAAAACAATATAAATGGAAATCGTTTCAACGGTAATCCTCTAAAATTTAAGTAACGTTTTTGATAATATGGGTTTTTGGAAAGGGTATGGTATGTTGATGACAATTCTTCTATGAATTTTTTAGGAATTGATGGGCTTATTTCTTCGTAGTAAGCAATAGCTTCATCAATCTCTCTTTGCGCTTGTAAAAGTACTTGGACTTTAAAGACCATATTTCTTTTTTAAATAATCTATGGATTGTTCTGCAGAAATGTAATGATCATCGGGTTCTGCTAAACGTTTGTTGAGAATTTCTTTTTGATTCTCGGTCAAAGCAAAAATAGAATCGTTTTTTAATACAATAACTTCCACTTCTCCGTCTGAAAAATTATCAGGGAGCGTTATTGTAATTGTATTGTCAATTACTTTGACAATTTTTCTTATGGCTTCCATAGTATTTTAGTTTATTCAAATATAAGCATTTGGGTTGAAAACTACTCCTTTTCAAGTCGTTCTTGTTCCACTTTTTCTGCTAAGCGTCTTTCTATAATGGGCTCGAGAAGGGTTTTTCTTGGTTTTATTTTTACGAAAGGGTAGAGTTCCAAATCGTTTTTCATGCTATCTTTTTTGTTGGGGTGTTTGTTTGTGCCAAGTAGTATTTTTTTCCCTTCATTAAATAATTCTTGTTCTTTTGCGGCACTTTCTTTTATTTTTTTCTGAATGACCCCTTCTTTTAGTAGTTTTAAAAATCCGCCGGCTTTTTCTATTTCTTTAAAAAGAGCGAGTGCTTTTTCAGCTAATTGATTGGTAATCGATTCTATATAATACGAGCCATCGGCAGGATTACTAACCATATCCAGATAACTTTCTTTTTTTAGAATTAGTAATTGACTGCGAGATATGCGTTCGCCAAATTCGTTGCTTTTGTGGTATAAAGCATCGTAAGGTACGTTGCAAATGGTGTCTGCACCTCCAAAAATGGCACTCATACATTCGGTTGTAGTGCGTAACATATTTACATTATAGTCGTAAATGGTTTTGTTTCTTATGGAAGGTGTTACAAAAAGATGGCAATTTTCGGAATAACCATATTCTTTTGCTAAAGCGGCATAAAGTTTTCTAAGCGCTCTGAGTTTTGCGATTTCAAAGAAATAATTAGACCCTACAGCAACTTGAAATGTTAGGAAAATATCTTTGCTAATCGTTATATTGTTGAGGTGATTTAGGTATTCATTGGCGTGAGCAAGTGCATACGCTAGTTGTTGCACCATGGTTGCTCCGGCATTTTGATAGATGGAAGTATTTACACTTAAAATAGTATTGGTAGAAGTAGTGTTTTTAATAATTTCTTCCAGAATTTGGTGGTCTTGTTTTAAATTATAAAACCAATTGCCGTCTTTTGTTAGGTTTCCAATGATATCCACATTGAGAAAAAATGTAGTGTTTTTGTTTTTGAAAAATTCGTTTAGTGTTTCAATAAAATCTTTAGAAAGAAACTGAAAATGGAAATAGAGTTTTGTTTTTGAAAAATCTATTTCCTTAAAAAGGGCTTGAGGTAAAAATTCTTTTACTGCTAAAAACTGTATAGCCTCTGCACCACGTTTTATGGCGTCTAAGGCGAGATGATTGGCAATAGTTACATCATCAACAAAAATAGACTGGCATACGGACCAATTTTTCGGCTGTCCGGGAATAGGGGTGAAGGGATCTTTAATTTCGTCTTGATGGTAAAAGGGGGTAACATCAATTCCTTCGGTATTTTTCCAAACTAACGATTTAGTATAGTCGGCACCATTTAGTTCTGCTTGTATTTTTTGTTTCCAGGCTTTAGCAGATACCTCCTTAAATTCTTGGAATAAAAATTCGCTCATCTTTATTATTTCTTTTGGATACTATCTTCGTGCTCGATAATAAATATTTCTTCGTTATCTTTTTTTAGAAAGTAGGTTTCTCTTGCAAATTTTTCTAATTCACTGCTGTCTTTTAGTTTTTTTAAAAATATTTTATCTTTTGAAATTTCTTGTTGAAAATATTCTTTGTTGTTTTCTAGTTCCATTATTTCGTCATTCAATTCTTTATGAACCAATAAAGAGTTACTATCAAAAAATACCATCCAAATAGCAAATACTAGAAGAATGAGGATATATTTGTTTCCTACATACTTCCACCATTTTTTCTTTTTAGTACCGGATGTTTCCATTTTAGGCTCTTAATTTTTGATGGATAATGGTTTGTACCATTTCTACAGCCACCGTGTTATAGCGATTTGTAGGGATTATTATATCTGCAAATTCCTTTGTTGGCTCTATAAATTGCTGGTGCATAGGTTTTAGTGTTGTTTGGTAACGGTTTAGCACTTCCTCAAGATTTCGTCCTCGTTCTGTAATGTCTCTTTTCAGTCTTCTTATAAGTCTTTCATCAGAGTCAGCGTGTACAAATATTTTCATATCAAACATATCTCGGATATCCGGGTGCGCAAAAATCAAAATACCTTCTACAATCATCACTCTTTTTGGTACTGTGGGAATGGTTTTTTTTGTTCTATTATGATCCATAAAGGAGTACACGGGTTGTTGTATAGTTTTCCCGCTTTTTAATTCTTTAAGATGAGTAACAAGTAAATCAAAATCAATAGCTTGAGGGTGGTCAAAATTTATTTTTACACGATCTTCATAACTAAGATGGGTAGTGTCTTTATAATAGGAATCTTGCGAAATTACACCAACATCTGCTTTTGGAAGTTCATTTAATATCTGGTTTACCACCGTGGTTTTACCACTACCTGTACCGCCGGCTATTCCTATTATTAGCATCTGATTAAGTTTTAACAAAGGTAATAATTAAATAGTATTAAGTAGGAAGTACAAAGGATTAAGATGTCGATTTTTAGAATGCTAATTGGTTCATAATAAGTAATAGCAAAAAATGGATTTGCATTTCATTTACTTTTTTACATCTTTTACTTCGTCAACAGTTACCATTTGGTCTTGTGTATTTCCCCATGAGTTCATTATATAGTTCATCACGTCAGCAACTTCTTCATCGTTAAGACCCATTGGTGCCATCACGTTGTTGTATTTTACTCCGTTTACGATAATTTCACCAGTTTGTCCAAATTTTACAGCGTAAATACTTTCAGAACGCTTGTCAGTAAGCCAGTCTGAGCCTGCCAATGGAGGAAAGTTTCCGGGAACGCCTTTACCGTCAGGCAAATGGCACTGCATGCAAAAACCGGAATACACATTTTTACCGCGCATTATGCTTTTTTGCAATTCTGTTTTTTCTTTCGAATGATTATCCGAAATTACTATGCTATTTTTAGTAGAATTTTCTGCAACTTTTTTCTTTTCAAGAGAAGTACAACTTACAAAAAAGAATAAAGTAAAGGATAATAAATGTATGTGATTTTTCATATTAATTAGGAGTAATTCTTTCAATTCCTTTTCCTTCCACGGCAATATAAATATAACCATCAGGACCTATTTTTACATTTCGTACTCTTCCGATGTCTGTTGCTATTTTTTGTCTTGCAATGACTTTATTCCCATCTAATTTCACTAATTCTAGATATTGAAATTTAAGCGAACCTACTAATAAATCGCCTTTCCAATCCGGAAATTTATCGCCGGTTACAAAAGCCATTCCGCTTGGCGCGATAGATGGAAGCCAATAATAAATGGGGTTTTCCATCCCTTTACGTTCTGTTTCTTCTGTAATTACAGTGCCGTCATAATTTAACCCATACGTAATTTCAGGCCATCCATAATTAGCTCCTTTTTTAAGGATATTTATTTCATCACCTCCTTTAGGTCCATGTTCATGAGTCCATATTTTTCCTGTTGAGGGATGTATTGTCATGCCTTGCAAATTGCGATGTCCATAGGAAAACAGAGCAGTTTTAGCCCCTGCTACAGAAATGAAAGGATTGTCTTTAGGAATGCTACCATCCTCGTGTAAACGATACACTTTTCCGCCATCTCTATGGATGTCTTGAGGATTTTCCTCATTGTTTCCTCGATCACCAATGGTTAAATAGACATACCCATCCTTGTCAAAAACAATTCTGGAGCCAAAATGTATCCCACTAGTTGTGTTTGGGGTTGCTTTGTATAAAGTTTCCACTTGTGTCAACGTATTCCCCTCAAGTTTTGCTCTTATTAACTTTGTATTTCCACCATCGCCTTCTCCTTCATTGGATGCGTAGGAAATATAAATCCAGCCATTTTCAAGGTAGTTGGGGTGTACTTCAATATCTAAAAGCCCGCCTTGACCTCTTATATATAAATCATGGAATGTTGTTGTAATATTTAATTTCTCACCATTAATAAAATGAATAAGATCGCTGCTTTTTTCGGTAATAAGCATACTGCCATCCGGCAACCAAGCCATACCCCAAGGAATAGAAATGCCAGAAACAAAAGTTTTAATACTGTAATTTCGCACCTCTTCTTGTATAGGAATATCATCCAGTTTTACTTGTTGCGCACAAGAGGTAAAAAAGGTTAAAAGGACTAGATAAGATAGAAAATACCGCATAAAATTAATTTTCGGAAAAGTTACTAAAAACAGAATAATGTGGGGAATGATTTTTACAAAAAATATGTTAATTATTAGTAAATCAATACCTTATTATTTTTTACATAAAAAAAATTAAAAATTAATGATAAATTCCTATAGAAAAGGATATATTTGCACTCCGATAAAAAACATGTTTTTATTCGGGGTGTAGCGTAGCCCGGTTATCGCGCCTGCTTTGGGAGCAGGAGGCCGCAGGTTCGAATCCTGCCACCCCGACAAAACCTTTCCAGAAATGGGAAGGTTTTATTGTATTAAGGAAAGTAGGATTTTTATTGCGTCCCGAACTTGCTTCGGGAAGGCCGCAGGTTCGAATCCTGCCACCCCGACAAAACCTTTCCAGAAATGGGAAGGTTTTATTGTATTAAGGAATTAAATGTATTTACTTATTTGGAAAACTTTTTTAATTAGTTACTTTTGCAAACTGATTTTAGGATGTAGCCCTTCGACAAGCTAAGGACCTGCTGCTCCACTTTAAAGTTTGGAATAATTTATTCTAAATTTTTATAAAATTAAATTGGATTATTTAAGTATAAACGGGATGTAGCGCAGCCTGGTAGCGTACTCGTCTGGGGGGCGAGGGGTCGCAAGTTCAAATCTTGTCATCCCGACAAGCACAAAAGTGATTTACGTGAGTAAATCACTTTTTTTGTTTCCTGAAGCGTACAAAATAAAATTTTGTAAAGCAAAAGGGAACAAAAAAAGGAAGAAAGCGATAGCTTTCACTTTTGTATTTCCAGCGCTGGATGTAAAAAGATTCTGTACATCTTGTTTTACTATTTATGAAGCGTACAAAATAAAATTTTGTAAAGCGAAAGGGAACAAAAAAAGGAAGAAAGCGATAGCTTTCACTTTTGTATTTCCAGCGCTGGATGTAAAAAGATTCTGTACATCTTGTTTTACTATTTATGAAGCGTACAAAATAAAATTTTGTAAAGCGAAAGGGAACAAAAAAAGGAAGAAAGCGATAGCTTTCACTTTTGTATTTCCAGCGAAGGATGTTAAAAAATTCTAGACATTTTATTTTACTAATAATGAGGCTTATGGAGTGGTTGATTGATTTAATTCTAATTGGAGAACGGATTGTAATCGCCCACTATCGGAGTAAATTTTAAACATAAACGAAGTGCCTCTCATTTAAAATGTGTTCTTCATTTAACCGGTATGCGACAAGTTTACCAGCTTTTGCAACACTGTAATCCAAACAACAGATATTATCCTTGTAAAACGATGGCTCACCTTGTAACCAATAATGACCGAAGAATACTTTTTTGTCACCCTCAGGATAAAAGTCAAGGAATTTTAATGCAGATACTTCAATGGATTGATTGGGTAAAATGTCCATCGGTTCCACGCTAATGGACTTATACGTCATAGCAGATGGGTTTTCCCACCATTTTATTCGTATTTTAGGTCTAATGGTTCCGTCTTTATCAATAAAGGAAAACTCTGGCGGCATTTTTAATTCTTTCCCTTTGAGGGTTTGGTCTATGGCTTCATTTAATGGTGTTCCTTTTTTGACGGATTCATAAATGAGGGCGTCCGTAAATCTGTCGTTGACTAAAGTTTGTTTTAAATAATCTATGTTTTTGTTATCCCAACAAGCGTGGACTGCCCGGAATGTCTCCGTTTCGTAATACAATGGCAATGTTTTAAACCACTCTATATATTCTTCATAATCTTGCTGCTTGTTTTGAAATTGTTTCAGGGTTTTATAGTGTTGTAAAATGTTATTGATTTCGTGTTTCCGGAGGTGGCCGCCATCTGTTTCCTGGAAATGAAAACAAAGCGCGTTGTATTCGTGATTGCCCATTAATGCAATGGCATTATCACTGTCCACCATTGCTTTTACAATTTCAAGGGTTTCCCTTATTTTTGGGCCTCTGTCAATATAGTCACCTACAAATAGCACTTTCCTGTCAGGATGTGCGTATGTTCCATTATTTTTTGCATACCCTAATTTTAATAGCAATTTTTTCAGTTTGTCTGCGTGTCCGTGTATGTCGCCAATGAAGTCTATCATATATTGTTGGTTTTATTAGTATATCCCTTAGGGTAATTTAATACTTCACTCACAAAATAAACATATTTAGCTATCATATTCTATTTTAAAAATAGTTTCCGTTTTTCTGATTTATAGGTTTCTATAATCTCTATTATTTTTGGAGCTTTATATAGGGAAGCAATAAGATTCGTAGTACTGGATGAAAAAATAAAATTATTAAAAAACCAACTATTTAATTTAATTATAATTCTATTCTTAGTGCTGCTTTCCTTGAGTTTTTCTATTTCATTAGTGTTGACCGTTTTTAAATAGTAATTTCATTTTTAAAAATATAAATTATTTTTTTACGAATAGTTTTAGTTAAAAAAATTGGTAGGGTTTTTAAAATATGGTTTGTTATTTGTATATACCAACAAGTACAATGAAACATACAATAAATTCTCTAAGAACCTGAGAATCTCTAAAAAGAAACATGTACACGTTAATTCCACAAAAAAAGACTTGAAATTATCAAGTCTTTTTTTGTGAATGTTAAAGTGTTTTATTGAATAATTCCACCGCAACTAATACGTCCACCAGCATCTCCTGTTGGTTGTGTAACAAAATCATCAGTACCCGCGTGAACAATAATTGCTTTTCCTAAAATGTCTTTCTTTTCATCGCCACAGCCAATGCACCATTCGTCTGTTTTAAAGGCAATTTCGCCATTTCCTTGTGCATCTGCGTTGAAATTTCCTATATCTCCTTTATGATAACCACTTGGATCACTCCATTTGCCGTGTTGTTCAAAAGTTGGATTCCAGTGTCCTCCTGAGGAAGTGCCATCAGCTGCTGTACAATCAGCTTTTTCATGTAAATGTATGGCGTGGGTGCCTTCTTGTAATCCTGTAAAAGAGCCTATCATTTTTACAACACCTTCTTCTTGAGTAAAAGTTATTATGCCTTTTGTGTTGGTTTCACTTTTTGGTTCCATAACAACTTGTATTTCTGTTTTTTCAGCTGCTACCATTTCTTTTTGGGTTGTATCTTCTTCTGTAGCTTCCTCTTTTTTATTGTCTTTACAACTAGTAGCTGAAAATGCAATAAGCATTAAAAGTAAAATTAATGTGTTTTTCATAATATTGATTTTGAATGGTTTTAAATAAACACTAAAATTAGTGCGGATTATTGTTTTATCCAAAGTTTTCGTTTAGAATTATAAAATTATTTAGTCTATTAATTTAGTGAGTACTTGAATTTTATTATGAAGTGTTTTATGTACTGGGCATTTATCGGCTATTTGTAAAATTCGTTCTTTTTGTTTTTTGTCTAAATGGCTATCTAAGTGTATTTCTCTACTAAAAGTATCAATTTTTGCATCTGGATTTTCACAATTTTCGCAATCCTTGGCATGTTTTTTGTCATAGTTTATTTTAACTTGGACTTCTTTGATTTCCCATTTTTTTTGTTTAGCATACATTTGTATGGTCATAGCAGTGCAGGCTGCTAGTCCCGCCGACAAAAATTCATAAGGGGAAGGACCAAACCCGGTACCTCCAAATTCAATGGGTTCATCAGCAACCATAAAATGATTACCCACCGCCATTTTGGTTAGAAATCCATCATTACTTTTCAAACGTGCTGTTACAGCTGTTTTTGATATTAATTTTTCCTGGATAGGAACGTGTAAATATTTATTTGCCCAACTGCCAATCATCATTCCAACATATTGTGAATCTTCTTTCTTCATTAGTAAATGGTCAGCACCGTCTAGGGAAATGAAGCTTTTTGGGTGTCTAGCAGCACTGTAAATTTCTTCAGCATTGCTTATACCCACAAGGGTGTCCTGTGGTGAATGCATTACTAAGAGTGCTTTTCGTAGTTTTTTTACTACATCTGGCAGTGATTTAGTTTCTAAATCGTGCAAAAATTGTTGTTTTATGGTAAAGTCTCTTCCGCTTAAATTAACGATGGCTTGCCCCGTTGTTTCAATTTCCTTAATACTATTTTTTAATAATTTTTTTACGTGATTTGGATCAGAAGGTGCACTTATGGTTGCTATCGCTTGGATACTTTTTATTTTTTCAGCGGCAAAAATTACAGCGGCACCACCAAGTGAATGTCCAACTAAGAGTGTTGGTGCTTGGTAGTTTTCTTCTAACCAACTAGCTGCAGCAACTAAATCCTCCACATTACCCGAAAAGTTTGTGTTTGAAAAATCGCCGGCACTTTCTCCTAGACCAGTAAAATCAAATCGCAATACACCAAATCCTTTATCTGCTAATTCTCGGCTAATATTTACAACAGCACTTAAATTTTTATTGCAGGTAAAACAGTGTGCAAATAGCACAAAATTATGTGGATGTTGATCGGAAGGAAGTTCTAATCTTCCGGATAATTTTTCACCATTGGTATTTGTAAAAGTAACTTTTTTAAGATCCATTTTATTTATTTTAGGAATTTTTGAGTGTTTAGTTTGGTCGATAACAAATACATTGACTTACAACAGAGTGTTTCTTTAGGAAACACGGTTTTTAATTTAAAACCTTTAAATATTTGTTGACTGTTATTCTGCTTACTTTAGTTTAGATTTGAGAATTTTCATTTAGTTTCCTTTTTTTTATACGTTTAGGATTGTACCATAAATAGAATCCGGTGACAGATAGAATCATTAATCCTAGGCAAGTAATGGTAACATATGTTTTTTTAACTTCCTCATTATTACTTTTAATAAAAAAATCGACGATGGAACCATCATGAATTTGTTCAATAATATCAGATGTTCTGGTTTTTACAGAAAGGATTTCACCTGATTTGATTCCTACTTGTACTTCGCTATAATGATTTTTAAAACGCACTTTAGCAACACTTTTGTCCGGACGGATATCAATTCGATCTACTGTGGCATCTAAATTGGTGTTTTCAAGAATATATGTAGAGGCTATTTGCTGAATTTTTTCAATAGGAAGTACAGGGGTATTTGCGATATCTTGTTGCGTAGGTGGTATAAGGTTTAAATCTTTTTTCCAAGCTAAAAGCAATCCGGAAGCACCTATAATAAACATAAATACAAAGAGAGCAATGGCTATGTATTTGTGAATTTTACGATGCCAACGGGTATTTTTAGCAATTTTTTTTGAGGGAGTTTTCAAAGGCTTTTTTTAAGAATTCCAAAAATAATCAAATCTTCTTCAAAACCTACTTAAAAATTCTTAAACCTACCTTAGGATTAGCTTATATTTGTCTTACCATTATTTTTATATGCAAAAAGAATTCAGTATTCAAGTAGCTCCCGAAATTGCGGCAAATAATGCTGCTCTGCAACATTTTGTTTCTAAACATTCCGGGATTGCTTTCAATGAAATTTCGCATATAGAAATTTTAAAACGAAGCATTGACGCAAGACAAAAAAGCATTAAAATCAACTTAAAAGTATTAGTATTTGTTCAAGAAGGTTTTGTAGAAAAATTAATGCAATTGCCCATTTATAAAGATGTTTCAAAGCAAGATGTGGTTCTAATTGTCGGGGCAGGTCCAGCCGGTTTGTTTGCCGCATTGCGTTGTATAGAACTTGGCAAAAAACCTATAATAATTGAAAGAGGTAAAGAAGTTAGAGCCAGACGTCGTGATTTAAAAAAACTGAACATCGAACATATTGTAAATAAAGATTCTAATTATTGTTTTGGCGAAGGAGGAGCAGGTACGTATTCTGACGGAAAGTTATACACTAGAAGCAAAAAACGGGGTGATGTACAGCGCATTTTAGAATTATTTGTAGCTTTTGGTGCAACCAAAGAAGTTTTAGTGGAAGCACATCCACACATAGGCACTAATAAACTTCCAGCTATTATTCAAGACATTACTAAAACAATAATTGAATATGGTGGCGAGGTGCTTTTTAATAGTAGGGTAGTTGACTTACTACTTCTAAATGACGAGATTATAGGTGTAGAACTTCAGGACGGAAGCATTATTGATGGGAAAAAGGTAATCCTTGCCACAGGACATTCTGCCAGAGATATTTTTGAATTACTGTATAAAAAGCAAATCGCCATAGAAGCAAAACCCTTTGCTTTAGGGGTTCGTGTAGAGCATCCTCAAGAACTTATTGATAGTATACAATATAAATGTGATTATCGAGGAGCATTTTTACCTCCTGCGCCCTATAGTATCGTAAAGCAAGTTAATGGAAGAGGTGTTTATTCCTTTTGTATGTGCCCCGGGGGAATTATTGCTCCTTGTGCTACATCGCCTGGTGAAATTGTCACTAATGGTTGGTCTCCAAGCAAGCGCGATCAGGCAACAGCAAATTCAGGAATCGTTGTAGAAGTGAGGCCGCAGGATTATAAATCTTTTGGCAATTCACCACTTGCTGCTATGTACTTTCAACAACAGGTAGAACAAAAAGCCTGGCTTGAAGGAGGTAAAACACAAACTGCTCCAGCGCAACGATTAGTAGATTTTAGTTCCGGAAAATTATCTGCAAATGTACCCATAACTTCATATAAACCGGGAGTAACTTCCGTGGAACTTGGTAGCGTTTTACCGGCATTTATTTATAAAACGTTGCAAGAAGGGTTTAAAGAATTTGGGAAAAGCATGAAAGGGTATTTTACTAACGAAGCCGTAGTGCATGCCACCGAATCTAGAACCTCCTCTCCGGTAAGAATTCCTAGAGATAAAGATACTCTGGAGCACAATCAAATAAAAGGATTATATCCTTGTGGCGAAGGTGCAGGATATGCAGGTGGTATTATTTCTGCAGCTATTGATGGCGAAAAATGTGCTGAGCAAGCAGTTAAAGCATTATAGCTTTTTCCAAAAATTATTTTATTTCCTCCCTGCCATCGGCGTGGATTGCAAATCGCCCTCTTTTAGCATGATGCACATGTTCATGACTAGGCCAAGGCCATCCTCCAAACTGATCTTTTTGGTATTGCGAAATAGTTTCATTAATACCTTCTCTTGTATTCGCAACAAAAGGTCCTTGCTGCACAACCGGCTCTCCAATGGGTTTTCCTTGTAGGAATAATAATTCAGAAGGAGTATCGCCATTTGTGATGGTTATTTTTTCAGTTGGAATTAAATCTAGTGCATGTTGTTGTGGAATGCTAAATCCTTCAGTTTCTATTTCATTGCCTCTATAGAAAAACAAGGTTCTATGAATTCCTTCAGAAGCGGTAGGAATATCCCAAGACGCTCCAGCCTCCATTTTAATAGTCCAAATAGCAACTTCATTTGTTGCATCTGCTGCCCACGAATTTGGGGTAGGAGCAGGCGCTTGGGTGTCCTTATATTTTCCTGCTATTATTTTTATTTGTATCCCAATTTCATTTACTACAGGAATTTCTTCTTTCCACAACATTCTAAAGTGTGCATCCACTTTTTTGCTTCTTTTAGGAAGATTTAACCACAATTGAAATAACAACAAAGGGTTGTTTTTATCTTTATTTAAAAGTGGAAACATTTCACAATGCATCACGCCTTTACCGGCAGTCATCCATTGTACATCACCGTTGCCAAAACGACCCGCAGCACCTAAGGAATCGCTATGGTCGGCAAAACCTTCTTCTACGAGCGTTACGGTTTCAAAACCACTGTGGGGGTGTGCCGGAAAACCGGGCACTTTAACCCCGTGATACATGCGCCAACCATCTTTTAAGGTGAAATCCTGCCCAATGTATCTTCCTTTCAGTAAGTCTGGATTTGGACCCAAGTTTTTATTACCGGGAGGATAATTGTCTTTATGATATGCGCAAAATAAAAAGGGATCTTGTGTTTCCCATTGAAAACCGAGTTTTTTTATTTTTATAATTGCAGACATAGTTTTTTTTGAATGATAAAATTACTTCTTTTATATGAAAAAGTTTACTGAGGAATAGGTAAATAATAAATATAAATTGAGTTATTTAAATGGTGTTACAAAATTTCTTCAGCCATAAATTGTACCTCATACAAATTGCGATAGTACCCATTTTCTATTTTAAGCAAATCTTTGTGAGCCCCTTTTTCTACAATTTTCCCTTCATCCATGACAAGAATAGTGTCTGCTTTTTTGATAGTAGCAAGGCGGTGTGCTATGACAATAGATGTTCTTCCTTCAGTTACTTTTAATGTGGCTTTTTGAAGTAGTTGTTCCGAATAAGAATCTACAGAGGAGGTTGCTTCATCTAAAACTAATATTCCCGGGTTGCTAACGTAGGCTCTTAAAAAAGCGATGAGTTGTCTTTGTCCTGAAGAAAGCATTCCTCCCCGTTCTTTTACATTAAAATGATACCCATCAGGAAGCGTCATGATAAACTTATGGATACCTATGTCTTTAGCGGCTTGTATTACATCGGCTTCAGCAATTTCTGGATTATTTAAAGTAATGTTGCCTAAAATGGTATCTGCAAAAAGAAATACATCTTGAAGCACTACACTAATTTGGCTTCGCAATTGTTTTAAAGGCACATTTTTTATATTGATATGGTCAATCGTTATTTTTCCTTTCTGAATTTCATAAAACCGGGAAAGCAGATTAATTATGGTCGATTTTCCGGCACCGGTAGCACCAACAATGGCAATAGTCTGATTAGGTTGTACTTCAAAAGAAATGCCTTTGATAACTTCTTCTTTTTCATCGTATCCAAAATGCACATTATGAAAAACAATATGGCCTTTTATATTTTTTAATTCTTGTGTTCCTTTATCCTCTATGGATGCTTCCGTATCTAAAATTTCAAAAATGCGATTTGCAGCTACCATACCCATTTGAAGGGTGTTAAATTTATCGGCAATTTGGTTTAAGGGTCTAAAAAGCATTTGCGAAAGACGAATAAAAGCAACGATAACACCAAGAGTAATCGTGCTACCGGCAATGACTTTTAAGCCGCCATACCACATAATTAAACCAATAGTAATAGAAGCCGTCATCTCTGTTACTGCAAAAAAAATAGAGTTGTACCAAACGGTTTTTATCCACGCATTTTTGTGCTTATTATTAATTTCTTCAAAATTTTTGTATTCTGTTATTTCCCGAGTAAAAATTTGAACAATTTTCATCCCGGTTAATCTCTCTTGAATAAAAGTATTAAGATTTGCTACTTGATTTCTTACGTCTTCAAATGCTTTTTTCATAGCTTTCTGAAAAACACGAGTAGCATAAAGAATGAAAGGAAATACTGCAAGAACTATTAGCGAAAGTTCCCAACTTCGGTAAAACATAAAGGCTAGGATGACAAACATTTTCAGCAAATCACTTGCGATGGTAAATAAGCCTTCCCCAAAAATACTCGAAATGGTTTCTATATCGTTTACCGCTCTTGTAGTAAGCCTTCCCACAGAACTTTTATCAAAATATCGCATTTTAAAATACAGTATTTTATCAAATAGCTGTACACGTATATCGCGAACTACACTCAAACCCAGCCAATTAGAAAAGTAGATAAAAGAGAATTGAAAAATAACTTCAAGCACTAAAAAAGCACCCATTAAGGAAACTAGATACACAAAATTTTCATAATCTTTTGGAACGATAGAATTGTCAATAATATATTCTAAAAGAATAGGTTGAAGCACCGAAAGTCCGGAAACCAAAATAGCCGATAGTGCAACAAACCAAAAAATAAACCGGTAAGGCTTTGTAAACAGTAGCAACCTGCCAAATAATTTAAAATCAAATGCATTGCCTGATAATGCCATATTAAATTTTTATTTTTTCGGGATATTCTATTTTAGTTAAATACAAACCTTCTGCCGGTACAGAAGTGCCTGCATTGCTTCTATTTTTGCTTTTTATTATTTTGTGTAGGTCAGCTATTGTTATTTTTCCGAAGCCAACATCCAATAACGTACCAACTATTGCCCGTACCATATTGCGGAGAAAACGATCTGCTTTTATAGTAAAAATAAGTTCATTTTCTAATGCAATCCATTCCGCAATTTGGATAGTGCAATGATACGTGTTTACATCGGTTTTTGATTTAGAAAAACATTGAAAATCTTTATACTGCAATAAAACCTTTGCAGCTTCATTCATAACTTCCATATTAGGTTTATGATGTGTTTGAAATGCATATCCCACGGAAAATGGGTTTTTAGTAAGAGAAACCCGATACACATACGTTCGGTTTAATGCATCAAATCTAGCGTGTGCATTTTCATTCACCTCAAAAATAGATAGAATAGCAATGTCGTTAGGAAGCAAGGAATTTAGTTTAAAAACTAAATCTAATAGATTCCAATCTTGGAGCATATCAAAATGGGCAAAAATTTGTTTTGCGTGAACCCCGGCATCAGTTCTTCCGGCACCTACAATTTTAATGGGTTCTCTTAATATAGTGCTTAACGCTTTTTCTAGGGTTTCTTGAACTGAAATTGCATTTGGTTGGCATTGCCAGCCAAAGTAGTTTTTGCCATTATAAGCTATTTCTATAAAATATCGCAAGGATTCTGTTACTTTTGTTTGTTGCAAAGATACATAAACCATAGAATGCTTTTTGGCATTCCAATTATTAAATAAAGTTGAAAAAAATTTTACTTCTTTCCGATACACATAGTTTTATGGATGAAAAAATCCTTAAATATGTTAATCAAGCTGATGAAGTTTGGCACGCCGGAGATATTGGTAATAGAGAGGTTATAACTGCTATTGAAGCATTAAAACCATTAAGAGGGGTTTATGGCAATATTGACGACGCAAAAATCAGGCAGGAATTTCCGTTGCACAACCGCTTTTTTTGTGAGGGTGTAGATGTATGGATAACCCATATTGGCGGTTATCCGGGTCGATATAATCCAGAGATAAGAGCAGAAATTTATTCAAATCCACCTAAATTATTTATTTCCGGACACTCGCACATACTTAAAGTGATGCACGATAAAAAAACGGGATTGTTGCATATGAATCCCGGTGCAGCAGGAATTTATGGATTTCATCAGGTAAGAACCATGTTGCGGTTTGTTATTGATGGTGCAACGATTAAAGATTTAGAAGTAGTGGAGTTTCTAAAAGTACAATGAAAATAAAAAACCCGAGGATGGCATTCCTCGAGTTTTCACACTAATACTACTAAGATTTAGGTTTAACGCAATCTATCCACAGATTTTACAAGATCTTCATCCTTTTTGATTGACCTATTGGCCAATACTAATAAAACGATAGAAAGAATAGGAAGAAACATCCCAATACCCTTCTCAGAAATTAAAGTTTCTCCGGATACAGTTAGGGATCGATATACGAAAACTCCTAGTAAAGTAAGATTTGTCAGTATGTTTAATCGATTTAAAACAAACTGATGTTGCCTTTTTTTATAATTTAAAATAGAAATGATAGCTAAAGCGATAGATATAAAGATTAAAATAAAAAACAAAGGTTCCTTTTTTTGAAAAAGTAAATCACCAACATCATTTTTTACAACAGGAAACCAAACATATAGCGCTACCATTATAAGCACTACAAGAAGCATAAATACAGTTTGAATGCGTTGAATCATTATTATTGATCTTAATTCTTGCACAAAAATAATGTTTCTTTTTAAACATAATAGTATCAAAAATAAAAATATTGTTGTATTATTGCAGTAATAATTCATAACCAACTCAATCAAGGTTATTTATCCTCCAACTAAAATTTACCATCTTCGGAAAATAAATTAATTAAAAATTAAAATTTTAATACTTCCATATTATTCATGTTTGAAATTTCAGAATTAAAGGAACAAAAGCTACCTGAACTTCAGGACATCGCTAAAACCTTAGGTGTGCCAAAATACCGCACCCTAAAAAAATCAGAGTTAGTATATCAAATTTTAGATCATCAGGCTGCAAATCCAAAAGCAGTAGAATCTATTGTTAAAGAAGGGAAACAGGCACCACTTACGGTTACAAAAGAAGAATCAAAGGCGATTGCATCTGAATCTAAAAAAGTTGTAAATGTGCCGCGTAAAGCACCGCAAAGACCACCTCATAAAAATCAAAACCCGATTCAAAAAAATCCTGTTTCAGAAGAGGAAAGTGGCACTTCCGGAATAGAAAATGCTACAGTAGTTGAAAAAGATACAGAATCTAAAAATGTAGCTGTAGCTTCACCCAAGCACATCGAAAAGTCAAATCAAAAACCGCAGCATCCTAAACATGCAAAAGTGGATGACAGACAAAAAGAAAATCGGCATACAGACAAAGCGGTAGAGGAACATTCTGTAAATGGAAATGACTCATCAAAGTCCATACCTCAGGAGTCTCGTAATGAAAACAGACAAAAACAATCCAACCCGAATCAACATTCAAATGGGGTTAAAAATAACCCAAATCAAAATACACAAAGCAATAAAGACAAGCGTAATCGCTATCGAGAGCCTGATTATGAGTTTGACGGCATTATACAAAGTGAAGGTGTTTTAGATATCATGCAGGATGGTTATGGGTTTTTAAGATCCAGCGATTACAATTATTTATCCTCACCAGATGATATTTATGTTTCGCAATCGCAAATTCGTTTATTTGGTTTAAAAACAGGCGATACTGTTCTAGGGGAAGTAAGACCTCCAAAAGAAGGCGAAAAATATTTTCCGTTAATTAAAGTAACTAAAATTAATGGATTGAACCCGAATGTGGTAAGAGACAGAATTTCTTTTGAACATTTAACTCCTTTATTTCCAGAAGAAAAATTTCGACTAGCCGAAAAGCAAAGCACTATTTCTACTCGAATTATGGACATGTTTTCCCCAATAGGAAAAGGACAGCGTGGTATGATTGTTTCGCAACCTAAAACCGGTAAAACGGTATTGTTAAAAGACATTGCCAATGCCATAGCAGCAAACCATCCGGAGGTATATCAAATGATTTTATTGATAGACGAGCGCCCGGAAGAAGTAACCGATATGCAACGAAATGTAAATGGTGAAGTCATTGCCTCCACTTTTGATAAAGAAGCTAATGAACACGTTCGCGTGGCAAATATCGTACTTGAAAAAGCAAAACGTTTGGTAGAATGTGGTCACGATGTGGTTATTTTATTAGATTCCATTACCCGTTTAGCAAGAGCTTACAACACTGTACAGCCGGCATCCGGAAAAATATTGAGCGGTGGAGTTGATGCCAATGCTTTACACAAACCAAAACGTTTTTTTGGAGCTGCCAGAAATATCGAAAACGGAGGGTCACTTACTATTATAGCAACAGCACTTACAGATACCGGTTCTAAAATGGATGAGGTAATCTTTGAAGAATTTAAAGGAACAGGGAATATGGAATTACAGTTAGATAGAAAAATATCCAACCGTAGAATCTTCCCGGCAGTTGATCTTACTTCTTCCAGTACACGTCGCGATGATTTATTACTTGACGAAAATACCTTACAAAGAATGTGGGTACTTCGCAAATATCTTGCAGATATGAACCCCGTAGAAGCAATGGAATTTATAAATGACAGAATTAAAAAAACCCGTAATAATGAGGAGTTTTTAATTTCTATGAATGGGTAATCTTTAAATAATCGTTTTAAGAAGCTATTTCTTTATTTATATTAGCTTTAAAAATAAATACAGTGTATTAAAAAGTCCTAAAAATTATTTTAGGACTTTTTATTGTTAGTAGGTTTTAACTTTTTTTATCTTCGTGCAAAAAAAAATAGAATGAGCATTCTTTTTATCTTTTTAGGGTTATTACTTTTAGTGGTAGGTGGTGAATTTTTAGTACGTTCTTCTGTGGGTTTGTCCTTTAAACTGAGGCTTTCAAAAATGGTTATCGGTTTGACGGTAGTTTCTTTTGCTACTTCCGCTCCCGAATTGTTAGTTAGTTTACAAGCAGCATTAAAAGGGTTTTCCGATATTTCACTAGGTAATGTTATAGGATCAAATATTGCAAACATCGGTTTGGTTTTAGGCATAACTGCTATTATTTCTACCCTCACTATCGATAAAGACTTCTATAAATTTAACTGGCCGGTTATGATGCTTTTTTCCATTGCCCTCTACTTTTTTTTATGGAATGATCATGTATTGTCACCATCAGAGGGAATAGGATTGTTGCTGGCAATGGCAGTTTATTTAATAGTGCTGATACGACGTTCAAAAAAGAAAAAAAATATAGAAATAGAAGAAGTAGATTCTAGCCTACAAAGAGCAACAACTTTCCGAATAATTGTATGGCTACTAATAGGTGGTCTAGCTTTATGGGGTGGTGCTGAACTTTTGGTAAGAGGAGCGGTTGATTTAGCAGAAGCAATGGGTATAAGCGAAAGGGTTATCGCCGTAACGATGATAGCCGTGGGAACAAGCATACCAGAATTAGCAGCATCGGTTATTGCGGCATTAAAAAAAGAGAAAGCCATTTCTCTTGGAAATCTAATTGGATCTAATATTTTTAATATTGGTTCTGTACTTGGAATTACTGCATTAATACAACCAATAGCGGTAAAAAGTGAACAAATACTTTCTAATGATATTTTCTGGATGCTTGGTTTTTCCGCCATTTTAATTCCATTAGCCTTTCTACCTGAAAAATTTAACTTAAGCCGTTACAAAGGTATTCTGCTTTTTGTAGCTTACGTTGCTTTTGTTTCTTTCGCCTTTATTGGTTAAAAATTAGGGGTATAAACAAAAAAAAACATTGATTTTAATAAAAATACCCCTAAAAAATAGGGGGGTATATAAATTTATTTAAATTTTAATGTATATTTGTCTTGTTTAACTTCAATTATAAAAAGTATGCCAACACTTCGTTTTCGTGCGATTAGTGAAACACTAAATCGCAAACCTATCTTTATAGAGGAAAAAGAAAGAAGATCTTCCCTTTTCGGCCAAAATGTTTTTAATGAAAATGCGATGCGTCAATATTTGACTAAAGAAGCATTTACTGCAGTAATGGATGCTATGGAATTTGGCAGTAAAATTCCAAGAGACCTTGCTGACCATATCTCAACAGGCATGAAAGAATGGGCAATCTCAAAAAATGTCACCCATTATACCCATTGGTTTCAACCATTAACAGGAGCTACGGCAGAAAAACATGATGCGTTTTTTGAAACCACATCCAATGGTTTAGCAATTGAAAAATTTGGTGGAGGTCAATTAGTGCAACAAGAACCGGATGCTTCCAGTTTCCCTAGTGGCGGCATAAGAAATACTTTTGAAGCTAGGGGCTATACTGCTTGGGATCCCACTTCTCCTGCATTTATCATCGGGCCTACTTTATGTATTCCTACCGTATTTGTTTCTTATACAGGCGAAGCATTAGATTACAAAACCCCTTTATTAAGAGCTTTAAATGCAGTAGATGACGCTGCCACAGCCGTTGCAAAATATTTTGATAAAAATGTTACCAAAGTAAACGCAACTTTAGGTTGGGAGCAAGAGTATTTTTTAGTGGACTCTGCTTTGGCTGCTTCTAGACCTGATATTTTATCTACAGGTAGAACCTTATTAGGACATACTTCAGCAAAAGGACAACAGCTAGAGGACCATTATTTCGGTTCTATACCATCCAGAGTACTTAATTATATGCGGGACATGGAAAAAGAGTGTATGCTTTTAGGAATACCACTTAAAACAAGACATAATGAAGTTGCACCAAACCAATTTGAGTTGGCACCTATATTTGAAGAAACAAATTTAGCCGTAGATCACAACTCCTTATTAATGGATGTGATGGCAAAAGTGGCTGAGCGACACAACTTTGTCGTTTTATTTCATGAAAAACCTTTTAAAGGAGTAAACGGCTCCGGAAAACACAACAACTGGTCTTTAGCTACCAATACAGGTGTTAATCTTCTAGGTCCCGGAAGTACACCTATGAGTAACCTGCAATTTTTAACCTTTTTTATCAATACCATCAAAGCAGTTAACGAATATGAGGAATTAATACGAGCTAGTATTGCAAGTGCAAGTAACGACCACCGTTTAGGAGCAAACGAAGCACCTCCTGCAATTATCTCGGTATTTATTGGAGAACAACTTACCAAAGTTTTAGATGACTTAGAAAATGTGACTAAAGGAAAACTCTCCCCGGAAGAGAAAACCGATTTAAAATTAAATGTGGTAGGTAAAATTCCGGAGATACTTCTAGATAATACTGATAGAAATAGAACCTCGCCTTTTGCTTTTACAGGAAATAAATTTGAGTTTAGAGCGGTAGGCTCCAAAGCTAATTGCGCAAACCCAATGACCGTATTAAATACCATAGTAGCGAAACAACTAATGGAATTTAAGCTAGCTGTAGACACCCTAATTGCGGACAAAAAAATGAAAAAAGACGATGCTATATTTAATGTATTGCGAGAATACATTAAAGATTCTAAACGTATTCGTTTTGAAGGTGATGGCTATGGCGATGCTTGGGAGCAGGAAGCGAAAAAAAGAAAACTGAGTAACCACAAAACCACCCCGGAAGCATTAAAAGCAAAAATATCCAAAAAAACTATTGCACTTTTTGAAGAAATGGGTATCATGAACAAAATTGAATGCGAAGCCCGTTATGAAATTGAAGTGGAAGAATATACCAAACGAATACAAATTGAAAGTAGAGTATTGGCCGATATAGCACGAAATCATGTGATACCAACTGCCATAAAATACCAAAGTGTGCTAGTAAACAATGTAAAAGGTCTTAAAGAAATTTATGGAACCGATTTTAAAAAAATGGCAAAACAACAAATGGAAATTATTGAAGCCATAAGCCATCACATCGAGTTCATTAACCAAGGAGTAACAGAAATGACTGAGGAGCGTAAAATAGCCAATAACCTTGCAAGTTTTGAAAAAGCTGCAGATGCTTATTGCAATAAAGTAAAACCCCATTTTGAAAGTATTCGCTACCATTGTGATAAACTGGAGCTTTTAGTAGATAATGAACTATGGACTTTAACAAAATACAGGGAGTTATTATTTACCAAGTAAATTGATTTATGTTTTAAAAAACGCATCCCTAAAATGGATGCGTTTTTTTTCTTACAATATATATTATTAGGCAGATAGTGACAATCTTATTGTATAACTGTACGTATATGTACGTATATAATTTTATTCATTTATATAAAATAACATTATATCCTACACTTTGTCGTTTTTTACTTACAACTTATCGAAAAGAATTTTTTTCTCTTTTTTTAAGTAATTTCTTTTTATAAGTTTACATCATAATTGAAAGATTATTTCCCCGCAAAAGTTTTAAATAGTAGCATATTTAAACACATCCCCAAATTTAAATGTTGTGTTTTTTTTTATTACTTATTAGGTTTTAAAAAACAATTGAAAGCGTATTTATTAACCATTTATATATTTATTAACCAATTTTAAATTTTTTTATTATGAAAAAAGTAATTTTAAGCGTAGCAGCGCTGTTTGTAGGAGCTTTAGCTTTTGCACAATTTAATCAAAGCGTTGTTTTACAACAAGGTAATTCAAATCTTTCGAGTGTTACTCAAGTAGGATTATCAAACCTTTCTGACGTTTTCCAAAACGGAAACAACAATGACGGTACTGTTCAACAAAATGGTACAACTAACATTTCTGATTTAGATCAAATAGGAAATGGTAACGACTATTTAACTACCCAAAATGGAACAAGTAACAATTCTAATGTTGATCAAATTGGAGATGGAAATCAGGGTGGAGGAGCTTCCCTTATATGGGGAACACGCCAAATAGGGGTAAATAACCTTTCTACTACTTTGTCTGTGGGTAACCAAAATAATACTGGTACAAGTCAAGAAGGTAATAGTAACATAGCAAGCATTGATCAATTAGGTAATTTAAACGTTGCAAACGGAGGAAATTTTGGTATTCGACAAATAGGGAACACCAATAATGCATTAATCCAACAATATGGAAATTCAAACTTTGCTACCACATTTCAAACAGGTGTTGACAATCAATTTATTACTACACAAACTGGTAATAATAATAGTGGCACATCAGTTCAAACAGGAGACCGTAACTTAGGTGGTGGACCTTCTTTAATTTGGGGTATTAGACAAAATGGTGACAATAACATTGCAACTAGTTCTTCAATAGGTAATGATAATAATTCGGGTACTGGTCAGTTTGGTGATTTTAACCAAGCATCTATTACACAATTAGGAGATAGAAACATGGCAAATGGAATTTTCTTTGGAAACTATCAAGTTGGTGATTTAAATATTGCAGCAATTAGTCAAGATGGAGATGATAACTATGCTCACAACAACCAACAAGGTAACAGTAATAATGCATCTACATCTCAAATTGGATTTTTTAATGATAGTGAAACATTTCAGTTAGGAGATAGTAATGGCAGTGTTGTTTTACAAAATGGCACAACTAACTTTAGCAGAGTATTTCAAACAGGAAATTCAAACCTAAGCTCAGTTTCACAATCAGGATTATCCCACAACAGTTTGGTTACCCAAAATGGAAATGGCAACGGTTCTGTAGTAACTCAAAGCAACTAAATTAAAATTATACAAAGCTGTTTATATTTTTAAACAGCTTTGTATTATAACTTTTATATATTAACCAATTTTATTTTTATAAAATATGAAAAAAATAGCATTAAGTGTGGCAGCACTTTTTATAGGTGCAGTTGCTTTTGCTCAATTCAATGTGAGTAATGTAAATCAAGTGGGTAGTGGAAACATCTCAGCAGTTATGCAAACAGGATTAAGCAATAATTCGGATGTTGATCAATTGGGAAACAACAACGATTCCGATGTAACCCAAACTGGAACAACCAATGATTCGCAAGTTTTACAAGGCCCATCAAGCAATAACAATGATTCAAGTGTAATACAAAATGGTATATCTAATGATTCTTTTGTTTGGCAAGATGGTGATGATAATATATCTGATGTGGATCAAGTTGGAAATAATAATGACTCTTTTGTAGATCAGTGGGGAGACAATAATAATAGTGATGTTAATCAAGCCGGTAACGACAATAACTCTTTAGTATTACAGGGTTATAATGGTGATAATCACACAAGTGTTGTGGATCAACAAGGAAATAATAATATTTCAACGGTTTTACAAGATGGCGATTCTAACGATTCCTATGTAGAGCAAGTAGGTAATAGCAATATTTCAGATGTAGATCAATTAGGTATCGATAATCAATCAACAGTTTGGCAAAGTACTTTTACACTTGGAACAAGTGATAATAATGATAGTACTGTTTTACAAAACGGAAATGATAATATTTCCTTTGTATGGCAAGACGGTGATGATCATACAAGCGATGTTATCCAATCAGGAAACAATAACGATGCTTATTCTGACCAATGGGGTACAAATAGTACAAGTACTGTAACACAAACAGGAAATGATAATGAGTCTGATGTTTTCCAAGGATATTTAGGAACAAATCATAATAGTACTGTTACTCAAACAGGAGATTTAAATAAATCTTATGTTTTCCAAAACGGAAATGCAAATCTTTCTTTTGTCACTCAACTTGGTAATAACAACGATTCTGATGTAAACCAAAATGGACAGTTTAATGGAAGTACAGTTTTGCAAAATGGCAATGACAATACCTCTGATGTAGATCAAGATGGAAGCGCTAATAATTCTAATGTTGGACAAACAGGTAACTTTAATATTTCTGATGTTATCCAAAATGGGAACAATAATGGTTCTGGTGTTGCTCAAATTGGTAATAACAACGATAGTTTTGTTAATCAACAAGGAATATTAAATGCTAGTAGTGTATTTCAATCTGGTAATTTAAATATTTCTGATGTTGATCAAATAGGTAACTTTAATTTTAGTGATGTTAAACAATTTGGAAACAATAATGATAGTGATGTTAACCAAACTGGTAACAATAACACTAGTGGTGTTATTCAAACAGGAAATAATCATTGGAGTTTTGTAAATCAACAAGGAAATCTTAATGTTAGTACTGTTAGTCAAACAGGTAACAACCATTCAAGTATAGTAAACCAAATAGGAAACGGAAACAGCTCTGTTGTTACACAAAGTAACTAAATAGTAAAAAATCTCTTAAAAAGGTGTATATTTAAGAAATTAACAAAGTATAAGAGCAATTTAAAATTGCTCTTATACTATTATAAATGATTAAGAGGTATTTTTATTACTTTAAGTAATTTACCTGACTATAAAATATGGTTTGTTTAATGCCATTTAATATTTAAAAAATGAAAACAATCATTGTATTTCTTTTAATTATTTTCAATGTATTTGGACTTGAAAAAATACAAGCACAGAATTATATAAAATCTTCTAATGAAGAAGAATTTGAAAGTTTTCAAAATAAAGCTTCAACACTAAATTTTTTATCTTCTCAAAATTCATCCGCTATTCAGAATAGAAGTTTAGTGGCTTCCAATTCCGGTAGTATTTTTATAGAGCAAATAGGTACTGGAAATACTTTAGTAGCAAACACTCGATCCAAAATAAATGATTTTACTTTTTCTCAAAATGGAGAAAGTAACAATATATATTTAGATATAAATGCGACTACCATTTCACAAAGTATTACACAAATCGGAAATAAAAATCAGTTTTTAAACATTACAACAAATTTATTTGGATTACATAATGCAGAAGTAGTGCAAAATGGTAATAATCAAGATATTACTTTGTACGGAAACAATAATCTTTCTAATAAAATAAAAATTTATATGCAAGGTAACGACAAGTCTGTTATAGTTAGAAATTTTAATTAAATTAACGTATGTTTTTATCAAAAAATAAATATAGATTTTTATATTTTATTTTCATTTTTATTTTTACAAATGGTTTTTCTCAAATCTATAATAGTGAAATTGAAGCTAAAATCAATATTGAAACAAATAATGAATTTATTAAAGTAACAGCGTCGGCTTTTAATAAAACAAAAATAACACAAAGTCTTCGGTATGTTTTTTCTGTTATTAGAACAAATTCTGAGGATTCAAATCAGTCTAAAAACGATCAGAGTGGAAGGGTAATATTAACAGCCAATGAAAAAAACAATCTTTCCACAACTACTATAAACGTAAATAGTGATGATCGAATTATATTACTTTTATTAATCTACAATACAGAGGATTCTATAGTTGGAAAGGATAGAATTGTTATAAACGATTCAAAAGAAACATCTTTAAATATAAAGGAAGAATTAAAAAAAAAATTAGAAGCTTCCGTTCCAGCAAATGATATAGATAATACAGCTAGTGATGGTGTCGTTTTAAGAGGAATTGTCATTGAAGAAACAAAAACAAAGCTGGGAAGAGATTTCTATAATTTTTTTTATTCCTCGTATTTAACAAATAACATAAACGGTGATAAAATAGTAACGATAAAAGAATCCTTGGCATTAGGAACAAACACTAAAATTCAAGTAAAAATTGAAGAGGAGGTGGTGTTAGAATTTTTTTTAAGACCTCAAAACGATTTTTTAAAATCGATGTCGGATGTTTCTATTCAAAACGTATACAATTATTTTCAAAGACAGCAACAAGATTCTAATATAATAAAAAGATTCTGATTATTATGAAAGCAATTTTACTTTTACTATTTCTTTTTTGTATTGCAGGATATAGCCAACAGTTGACATATAAACCAATTAACCCAGCTTTTGGTGGAGATACATTTAACTACCAATGGTTATTAAGTTCTGCTGAGGCGCAAAACTCCTTTAAAGATCCAGATGCATTAGATAGAACGTCCGGAAATGGCTTAGATGATTTTGCTGCTAATTTAAACAGACAATTGCTAAATCAATTGTCGAGAAGTCTTTTCAATTCACAATTAGGATCAGAATTACAAGAAGGTACTTTTAATTTTGGTACTTTAGCAGTTGAGATATTTGATTCTCCAGAAGGATTAGTTATTAATATTTTAGATACTAGTACTGGCGAGCAAACACAAATAATTGTTCCCAATTAAAATTTTTTTCATGAGTTTTTATTATAAAATTTCAGTATTTATTGCTATTGGATTTCTTTTAACAGGTTGTGGCGCATATTTTAACCAACCTATAATGCAACAACAAGCTCGAACAGGAGAATTAACCACTAAAAGTCAAATTTTAAAAAATCTTCCATTACCGGCAGAACCAGTTGTTGTAGGTGTTTATAATTTTAAAGATCAAACAGGACAATATAAAAATATAGAATCGGGAAGTAGTTTTAGTACAGCAGTTTCGCAAGGCGCTACAACAATCCTTATAAAAGCATTAGAAGACTCTAAATGGTTTACACCAATAGAAAGAGAAAATCTTGGGAATCTTTTAAATGAAAGAAATATAATAAGAGCTACACGCGATGAATATCGTAAGAGTACAAATCCAAATGAACCTAATTTACCCCCATTATTATTTGCAGGAGTATTATTAGAGGGAGGTGTAATATCTTATGATTCAAATATAATAACTGGCGGTGCTGGTGCTAGATATTTTGGAGTTGGTGGTGCTACTCAATATAGAGAAGATCGAATAACTGTATATCTCCGAGCTGTATCTACCTCAAGTGGAAAAATTTTAAAAACTGTTTATGTTTCTAAGACTATACTTTCTCAAGCTGTAAGTGCAAATTTATTTAAGTTTGTAAATTTTAAGCGTCTTTTAGAAATAGAAACTGGTTTTACAAGAAATGAACCTGTACAATTAGCCATGAAGGATGCCATAGAAAAAGCGGTAGAATCTCTAATCATCGAAGGCATTCAGGACAAGCTTTGGACATCTAAGGATGGTCAAGAAGTAAATGATAAATTAGTTGAAGCCTATTTGCTTGATAAAGAAATGGAAGAAACTACAAAATTATATGATAGAAAGTTAGTTAAACGGGATTTTAAAAATGCTTTTAGTGCTGCCGGTGGAGCAAACATATTAGATGGTGATTTAGCAAATAAAAAAATGGGATTTTTAGTAAGGGCTGGTTATAGCAGAGAATTAACTCATTTTCTTTTTTTAGATGTTAATGCTAACGCTTTTCAATTTGTAAGCGGAAAATCTTATTCTAATAGATTGATAAGTTTAGACGTTAATGCGTCCGTTTATTTATTGCCAAATGATACTTTCGGACCTTATATTTATGCCGGTTTTGGGGTTATTAATGATTTAGTAAAACCAGAAAATAAATTGAAAACCGGAAATACTTACTTTAAAATTCAATACGGTTTAGGGGTGGAGTATTTTATCTCCGATAGATTTGGAGTATTTGCTTTTGGTGATCAAAATTTAGCGTTTACTGATGAGTTAGATAGAGCTGTTAGTGGTAAGAGAAATGATTTTTACTATAATTTTGGTCTTGGTATTAAATATTATTTTGGCAAAAAGAGAAATAATGATGTATTTGAAAAAATTGAGGAATAATGAAAAAATTAGTTAAAAAATATTCTTGGATATTTATTATCCTATTTCTGATAAGTTGTAGTGAAGATCCAATTAACGAATCAGGTACTGGAACAATAACAGGAACGGTTGTTAGCCAAGGAGATAATTTACCGCTTTCAAATGTTAAAATTTCTACATCTCCAGTATCTAATACTGTGTTTACTGATGAAAACGGAAGTTTTACCATTACAGATATACTTGCAGGAAGCTATTCTGTACAAGCACAATTAGATGGTTATTTATCCTCTTTTAAAGCTGCTAATGTTGCAAGTGGATTAATAAGTAACGTTGTTTTTGAATTACAAATTTCAACAGCTAATAATAGACCACCACTTCCACCTACATTAATTTCTCCTTCAGATAACGAGATTTTGCAAAATATAGAAGCTAACTTCCTATGGTCCGTTTCAGACCCTGATGAGGATGCTTTAACATATTCATTAGAATTAAGAAACGATATAAATACCACAATCGAAGTCTTTGAAGGTATTACTGATACTTCCTTTACTTTTACACCTTTAATTTTAGGCGCAAAATATTTTTGGCAAATAACTGCCGATGACGGAATTAATACTCCTGTAATTAGTTCAATTAGCTCTTTTGAAGTAGTTGCAGCACCAATAGATAATCGTTTTCTGTTTACACGTAATATAGATGGTAATAATGTTATTTTTTCGGCAGACGAAGATGGTGTAGAATTTCAATTGACCTCCATAAATGCAAATAGTTTCAGAGCTAGGAGAAATGTTGCTGCAAACAAAATTGCATATTTACAATCAAATGGTGCACAAATGGATATTTATACCATGAATAGAGATGGTTCAAATAAATTTAAGGTTACTTCTTCCATTAAACCAAATGGGTTTAATCTAAACGAAATTAATTTTTCTTGGCCACCAAATAGCGATAAAATCTATTTTCCTAATTTTGATAAATTATATAGTATTAATACTAATGGACAAGGATTGCAATTGATATATCAAACTACAGATGGTTCTTTTATTTCTGAAGTTGATGTTAACGAAAACGTTAATAAAATTGCATTAAAAACAAATAATCAAAATGGCTACTTAGTAAATATCTTTGTAATGGATTTTAGCGGAAATATTCAAAATACTGTACTAACAGGTGTTTCAGGTGCTGCTAGTGGTTTAAATCTATCTTTTGATGGAATTAAAGTTTTATATACCTATGATGTTTCCGGAAATCAAAACCCAGTTTACAGAAGATTAGATTCTAGAGCTTTTATTTATAACATAATGGATGGTATTTCAACAGATGTATCGGAGGAAAAGCCAAGTGGGACTAATGATTTAGATGTTCGTTTTTCTCCAAATGAAGCTGAAATTATATTTCTTAACACATCAAATGATGGGGTTTCTCAAAAAAATATTTGGAAAAGAATTTTAGATAATACAACATTAAGAGAGCAGTTGTTCACAAACGCCTTCATGCCAGATTGGCAATAATAACAACCCAACTAACTAACCAATTCTTAAAAGACGGCATTTCGATGTCGTCTTTTTGTTTTGGTTCGTTTTTACCAAGCGTTATTCTATGTATCTTTGCAAGATAATAATCTAGTATGAGTTCAAAACCGAGTAAAAGATACAACCTAAGAGGCGTTTCTGCTGAAAAAGAAGATGTGCATAATGCTATAAAAAATATAGATAAAGGCTTATTCCCAAAGGCATTTTGTAAAATCGTTCCTGATTATCTTACAGGAGATAAAGACTATTGCTTAATTATGCACGCAGATGGAGCCGGCACAAAATCATCTCTCGCATATATGTATTGGAAAGAAACTGGAGATATTTCTGTCTGGAAAGGCATTGCGCAAGATGCTTTGATTATGAATGTAGATGATTTATTATGCGTTGGGGCAATAGACAATATCTTGCTTTCTTCTACCATAGGTCGCAATAAAAATGTAATTCCCGGTGAAGTTATTGCTGCAATCATCCAGGGTACAGAAGACCTTATAGAAGATTTGAAGAAATTCGGCATAACCATTCATTCCACCGGCGGCGAAACGGCTGATGTGGGCGATTTAGTGCGCACCATCATTGTAGATTCTACCGTTACTGCCAGGATGAAACGCAGCGATGTTATTGATAACGCAAACATCCAACCGGGCGATGTGATTGTAGGTTTGGCTTCGTTTGGTCAGGCTTCTTATGAAAAACAATACAATGGCGGGATGGGAAGTAATGGTCTTACTTCAGCACGCCACGACGTGTTTTCTAAATACCTTGCTCAAAAGTATCCGGAAAGTTATGATGCTTCTGTGCCTAAAGATTTAGTGTATTCCGGCTCTAAAAAACTTACGGATACGGTTGAAAATAGCCCTATAGATGCCGGCAAATTAGTGCTTTCACCTACACGTACCTATGCACCCATTATAAAAGAAATACTTTCTAAATATGCCTCAAACGACATTCACGGAATGGTGCATTGTAGTGGTGGAGCACAAACTAAAATCCTTCATTTTATTGACAAGCTTCATGTTATAAAAGACAACTTATTTGATGTACCCCCATTATTTCATTTAATCCAAAAAGAATCGAATACCGATTGGAAAGAAATGTATCAGGTGTTTAATATGGGTCATAGAATGGAAATTTATTGCTCACCAAGCATTGCCAAAGACATAATAGCAATCTCTGAAAGTTTTCAAGTTGATGCTAAAATTGTTGGTAGGGTAGAAGCTTCTGATGTTAAAAAACTAACCATTAAAAGTGAATTTGGCGTCTTTACTTATTAATTTATAATACTTCGCAATGAAGCTATCTAAGTCATTTTTCATTGCAAATAGTTCACTCTTATTATTTGGTGTATTATTTACATTTTCGTCTAGTTTTGGACAAACATTTTTCATTTCTTTATTCAAGCCTCTTTTGCAGGCGACGTTTGATTTATCTGAAACAAAGTTTGGGGCTATTTACGCTATCGCTACCATTGCTAGTGCTTTTACACTTACTTGGGCAGGACGTTTTATTGACAAAGTCCGATTGCCAAGGTTTAGCTTGTTTGTAATTATTGGGCTAGTTGTGGCAATGACTATTTTTGCTTTGAGCACCAACGTCCTTATTTTCGCATTTTCTCTTTATCTTTTAAGACTCTTTGGGCAAGGATTAATGTCGCATACTTCTATCACTTCCATGGCAAAATTCTTTAGTCAGCATAGAGGTAAAGCCATAAGTATTGCAGCTGTTGGGCATCCATTGGCAGAAGCTATTTTACCCATTACAATCGTTTCGCTGCTTGGGTTTTTAGACTGGCGATTTGTGATGGGTTTATGCGCACTTTTTTTACTAGGTACTATTCCATTATCTCGATTTTTATTGTTTAAAAAACGAAAATTTTCAAGGTTGAAAATGTACATTCCTGTCTGGATGTCCTTGGAAGATAAGAAAGCTTCGAGTCCATGGAATATAATGAAAACCAAAGCATTTTGGGTAATAGCACCATTAAATTTTTCTAGTGCAGCTATTGGTACAGCATTTATTTTTTTTCAATTAAAAATTGGAGATTTAAGACAATGGACACCAGAATTTATAGCGCTTAGTTTTTCTGGCTATGCCGTAGGTAATTTTTCAATGGCTTTATTTTCAGGATGGCTTACGGATCGATATTCCGCTAAAAAATTATATCCTCTTTATATTATTCCTTTTATGATTGGACTACTAGGATTTATTTTTTTGGAATACCAGTGGGTTTATGCTGTTTTTATAACAAGTATAGGTGTTACTAATGGTTTTGGAGCAACGGTTAAAAATGCCATTTTAGCCGAGGTGTACGGAACAAAAATAGTCGGCTCGGTTAGAAGTTTATTTGTTACGGTCATGGTTTTTGCAACCGCTATTGGACCCGTAATTTTTGGTTATTTATTAGATAAAGGAATTGATTTTACTTTATTAAGTGTTTTTTCTCTTGGTGTATATATTTTAATGATTTTAAATGCCTTTCGATTATATAAACTTTAGTATAAAGTTGCTTTCATTACTTTCCTTTTCTCCAACAGATACAATTTTTATTACATTATTTTATGCTAAATTTGCAACACTTAAAAAATAGAGGGAGTTTATGATAGATAAATTGCAAATTGTTAAACAACGCTTTGATGAAATAGGAGATTTAATCATCCAACCCGATGTTATTTCTGATCAGAAAAGGTATGTACAATTAAACAAAGAATATAAAGACCTACGTTTGTTAATGGAAAAAAGAGAGGAATATCTCACTTTAACAAGCAACCTGCAAGAAGCTAATGAAATAATAGCAGATGGAAGCGATACTGAAATGGTGGAAATGGCAAAAATGCAACTAGAAGAAACCAAAGTAAGATTGCCAAAATTAGAGGATGAAATTAAATTTATGCTCATTCCAAAAGATCCCGAAGACGCAAAAAATGTTGTTGTTGAAATTCGTGCCGGTACCGGAGGGGATGAAGCTAGTATTTTTGCCGGCGATTTATACCGAATGTACACCAAATATTGCGAAAGTAAAGGCTGGAAAACAACGGTTTTAGATTTAAGCGAAGGCACTAATGGGGGCTTTAAAGAAATACAGTTTGAAGTGAATGGCGAAGATGTTTATGGTACTCTTAAATTTGAAGCAGGAGTTCACCGGGTGCAAAGGGTTCCACAAACCGAAACACAGGGTAGAGTGCATACAAGTGCAGCCACCGTAATGGTATTACCTGAAGCGGAAGAAGTAGATGTACATATTGAACCCAAAGATGTGCGTATTGATTTCTTTTGTTCTTCCGGTCCGGGTGGTCAATCGGTAAATACCACCTATTCTGCTGTTCGACTAACACACATACCTACCGGATTAGTGGCACAATGTCAGGATGAAAAATCACAACACAAAAATAAAGAAAAAGCTTTTAAAGTTTTACGTTCCAGATTGTATGATATTGAACTAGCAAAACGCCAAGAAGAAGATGCCGCCAAACGAAATTCTCAGGTGAGTAGCGGTGATCGTAGTGCTAAAATTAGAACGTATAACTATTCACAAGGTAGAGTTACTGACCACAGAATTGGATTGACTTTGTATGACCTTGGTAATATTATAAACGGCGATATTCAACGTATTATTGACGAATTACAACTAGTGGACAATACCGAGAAATTGAAAGTAAACAGTGATGTTTTTTAATAAATCAGGAAGGCAAAAATAAACAATGACAAAGCAACAACTCATAGAACAAATTCATAAAAAGAAATCCTTTTTATGCATTGGTTTAGATGTCAATTTGGATAAAATTCCAAAACATTTGTTGCTAACTGAAGATCCTATTTTTGAATTCAACAAAGCAATTATCGATGCCACTAATCAAGTGGCTATAGCTTACAAACCCAATACCGCATTTTATGAAGCTTATGGGGTAAAAGGTTGGACATCACTTCAAAAAACGATTGCATACTTAAATAAAAATTACCCAAAAATTTTTACCATAGCCGATGCCAAACGGGGCGATATTGGAAATACCTCCGGCATGTATGCCAAAGCGTTTTTTGAAAATTTACAATTTGACGCAATAACGGTTGCTCCATATATGGGAAGAGATTCTGTAGAGCCTTTTCTCGCTTTTGAAAATAAGTTTACTATCCTTTTAGCACTGACATCCAATATAGGCGCGTATGATTTTCAAACCTTAAAAACAGACAATAACATTCTTTATAAGAAAGTAGTAGAAACTTCAAAATCTTGGAATAATGCTGAAAATTTGATGTACGTAGTTGGAGCAACCAAGGCTGAATTTTTTAAAGAAATTAGAAAAATTATTCCTAATAGTTTTCTTCTAGTTCCTGGTGTTGGGGCGCAGGGTGGAAGTTTAGAGGAAGTCTGTACCCACGGATTGAATAAAGAGGTTGGACTTTTAATAAACTCCTCGCGTAGCATTATTTATGCTTCTAATGAAAATGATTTTGCTTATAAGGCAAGGGAAGAGGCAACAAAACTGCAACAGGAAATGAAAATTATATTGGAAACTTCTGAAATAGTAAAATAATCTAATCATGCAGTTTATAGATCAAATGCAAAGAACGGTAACGCTTCCTGCTGTTCCAGGACGCATTGTTTCTTTAGTACCTTCTCAAACAGAATTACTTGTGGATTTAGGATTGCGTAATGATCTTGTCGGAATTACTAAATTTTGTGTACATCCTAAAAACCTTCGTAAGGAGAAAACCATTGTAGGTGGAACAAAGCAAGTGCATTATGATAGGATTAAAGCATTACAGCCGGATATTATTTTATGTAATAAGGAAGAAAATACATTGGAAATGGTAGAAGCATTAGAAAACATTGCTCCGGTTTGGGTAAGTGATATTATTTCTATAGAAGATTGTTTAGTGATGATTAAAGCGTTTGGTAAACTATTTCAAAAAGAAAAAAATGCACTTTCCATTATAAAAAATATTGAAGGGGAATGGCGAGACTTTAACAATTTTATATCAAAAAAACCATTCAAGAAAGTAGCATATTTGATTTGGAAAAACCCTTATATGGTTGCAGGAAAAGATACCTTTATAAACACCCTTTTAAAAATAAATCATTTTAGAAATAGTTTTTCAGAACGGGAAGAAAGGTATCCTGAAATATCAGAAAATGAATTAGTTGAAACAGAATTGATTTTGTTATCCGCAGAACCTTATCCTTTTAAGAAGAAAGATATCTTGATGCTTTCAAAAATAAATTATACGGGTGAAGTTGTACTTGTTGATGGTGAATATTTTAGCTGGTATGGTTCAAGACTTGCAAAAGCATTTCGGTATTTTAAAAAATTACAATCCTGAAATGCTAATAAGAAAAGTGTTCTGCTTTAAGTTTATTTAATTCTTTTTTAATACAGCAAGCTTCTTCATTTGTTTTATCACTTTTTTCTTTATCTCGTAATGCTAATTCATACGATTTTCGCATAAGAAAAATAAAACGCTCTTGTAGTATTTCTATTTTATCTTTATGTTTATACCAGTTATTCATGCCTTTTTAATTATAGAGCAAAGATAACTTAGTATGTTTTAAACTTATCCCAATACAAGGTTAATTGATTGATAAAAATGAATACCAAATCTTTTTTGAGTAGGTCATAATTTTTACTTCCTATCTTGCAGCGCAAAAACACGGCGCAATAAATCGGTGGTTCGGGAAGCAAGATTCGTTCTAATTTCTTTTTCTTCAACAGCTATCATATTAAAAACACCTTTTAAAGCTTCCTGAGTAACATAATCGGTTAGGTCAGGATTTACATTAGTTGTTAAGGGTATAGCGTTGTATTGTGTTATGATATTGTTCCATACTTGTGTAGCTCCTACTTTGTTAAGGGAATTATCAATTACAGGGCTGAATTTTCCATAAAGCTCATTGGTGGTTTTGTTAGATAAATATTGGGTAGCGGAATTCTCAGCACCTAACAAAATGGTTCTTGCATCATCAAAGGTAATTTGTTTTACGGCATTTACAAAAATAGGAGTTGCTTCTTTTACAGCATCTTCTGCTGCTCTGTTTAATACTTTAAGACCTTCGTCAGCAAGGTTTCCTAAACCGATATCACGTAATGTTTTATCCACTTTTTGTAATTCTTGGGGCAATAAAATTTTCACCAATTCATTGCGATAGAAACCATCGGTTTGAGTAAGTTTAGATACTTGTTTGTTAATACCATTGTCCAGAGCCTGTCGTAAACCGGATGCTATATCTGCATTGCTAATGCCAATATCTCCTTGAGGGAAAGTGCTTACCACTTGTTGTAATTCGGCACAAGCAGTTAATTGGAAAATAATAAATAGTAGAGTTAATTTTTTCATTTTATTTTTTATAAAGATAAAAAAAAACATCCCGAATTCATCGAGATGTTTTTAATATTATTTTTAATGTAAGAAATAATTATCTAATCACTTTTACAGTTTTTGTAGCATTTCCAATAGTTACTTCTACAAAGTAAACGCCTGTTTTCATAGCAGACATGTTTACCGTTGGAGATAAAGCATTAGGAGTGGCAGTATAAACAAGTTTACCCAGCACATTATATACAGAAACTTTGTTTACAGCATCTCTTGTTTTAATGTTTAAAATATCAGTAACAGGGTTTGGATATATAGTAAAACTTTTAAACTCTGAATCATTAATAGAAAGAATTCCAGTACTTGTGGTCACATCATCAACATAAAATTCATTGTTAGCGCTTGCTGAGAAAAAATCTATTGCAGCTAATTCAAAAAAAGCTTGAGAACCAAACGCAAAAGGATAATCAACAAATTGACTTACATCATTGATATTCATTGCCCAAGTTTCTGCATCTGTATCATAAATACATGTCACTTTAAACCATTCATCTTCTGGATAAGTAAATACCGCATCAAATACTGAGCAGTCAGTTACACCAGTCACACCACCGGAACCACCAGAGGCACCATCACAATTAAAATAAACGTTACCACCCATTAATGCCTGAGCCCAGTTTCCAGTAGAAAGTGAGGCTTGCATGTTAAAGTAGCCACTTTTACCAGTAGGAATATACATAAACCATTGAACAGTATGAACTCCAGTAGTAGGAGTACCAGGAATTAATAATAATTGATCTGTAATTCCTGAACCGTCGATTAACATAGATTGAGATCCTGAATTTGCGAAATCTAGAACAACATCAGCATCCTCAGCACCCCCATTTACATTTGACCAAGTACGCCAATGACTTGCCTGAGGTGATATATCGCCGATACTATAGGACTCAAAATCATCCTCTAAAGTTATTTGAGCATTTATAGTAAAACTAAAAAATGCAAGTGCAAAAAGTAAAAAGTAAGTTTTTTTCATAATTAATTTTTTAAATTAAATATATATTGAATCAAATTTACTAAAAAAGAAAGAACATATTGCTATTATTTTTAAAATTTATAAAAAAAATCCCGAAATATTTCGGGATTTTCATATTTTAAATTTTAAAAATCTATCTAATCACTTTTACAGTTTTTGTAGTATTTCCGATGGTTACTTCTACAAAGTAAACACCTGTTTTCATAGCAGACATGTTTACCGTTGGAGATAATGCATTAGGAGTGGCAGTATAAACAAGTTTACCAAGTACATTATAAACAGAAATTTTGTTCACAGCATCTCTTGTTTTAATGTTTAAGATGTCAGTAACAGGGTTTGGATATACGCTAAATACTCCATTTTCAAAACTTTCAGTTCCTAAAACACCGGTAACGAATAAAACATCGTCAATGTTGTATAAGTTATTAGCATCAATAGAAAAGAAGTCGATGCCACCAACTACGCCTTCAACATTAAATAATTGTGGTGCCAAATCAACATTGTTTATACTCATTGTCCAAGTAGGTGGAACAGCATTCATGTCAAAATAAATTTTTACTGGAAACCATTGTTCTTCCGGATAAATCCAAGAATAAATAGGAGTAGCATCGGTTACATTGCCATAGGCACCACCAGTCCCGGGAGCTCCACTAGCACTTTGAGTGTTGTTAAAAACTAAGTTATTAGAATTAAATATACCACTTAAAGGGCCAGCAGGAATAGTTCCTTGAAGGTTAAAATAACCTGTTGAACCTTGAAAAATATACATTTGAAATTGAAGAGTGTAATCGCCGGTAGTTAAATTACCAAGTTGTAAAATAACATCTTGCACGCCACCACCTTGAACCGAACCTGACTGATCACCAGAATTGGCAAAGCCAAATTCAACAAGAAGATCTTCACCGGTATCAAAACCACCGGACCAAGTTCTCCAAACTGATGGATTTTGGCTTCCCATAGATCCTGTTGCATAACTTTCAAAGTCATCATCTATAATTTGAGCGTTCGTGTCAATTGCAAAAAATGCAAGTGCAAAAAGTAAAAAGTAAGTTTTTTTCATAATAATATAATTTAAAGTTTAAAATAATTTAGTGCAATATACAAAAAAATAATTAATTCGTATAAAAAAATCATTTTCTTTAACACTCAGGCATTCAGGAATTAAAATGATATACTAGTTTAAATGTTTAATTTTTAATTACTGTTTTTATGATTACATCGCTATTTTTCAAAATAGTTCTTAAGTAATACACTCCTTTTGGAAGATTACTTATATCTAATATTGTTTTTTTTAAATCAAAATGGTTTAAATTATTTTTAAGATTCAGGTTTCCAAAAGTATCATACAGTTCCCATTGATTAATAAATTCTTTACTTTCCACATATAGTATATTTTTAGAAGGATTGGGATAAATTTTTAAAAACTCTGGTTCTGTTATTTTATTTTTATGGAGATTACTTACAATAGTCTTTTCTTCTGCATTATTGGTACAACCCTCGATAAACGATCTAAAGTCTGATCCTGTCTGTGAATGAAATCCTGGTTTGAGCGTCACTGATATTCCTGCGTCATAAGCCGCACTACTACCATCATTAATTATATTTAATGCTTCAATGGTTAATCGGGCACTTTGGGTATCGACTTGTCCTGATAGAACATTGTTACTAATGACAAGGTTATCTATACAAGGTGATATCTGTGGTATCAATTGAGGAAACATATATCCATTTTTTCTACTTAATGAAGGAGTTATAGTTGTTGTTATTGGATGATTGTTTGAGTCCCAAATATTAGGATTGTCAATTACTCCCCAATTATATGATTGATAATTACCTGAGGTATAATAACCAAAATCCACATCAATTAAATTAGGGGAATTTTGATTGCTATTTTGGTTATTAAAAATTAGATAAATTTTCCCATTTTCTGACAATTGAAGATTTGATGCATTAAATTCTAATGGAAAATCATACTTTCCAGTACTTGATGTATATCCTATAAGTTCTTCGGTTAAAATATTATACATAGAAATACCTCCAACACCATACAAACAATCATTACAAAGCAGTGCTTCAACACTTGTAAAGTATAAAATATTGCTATTTGGAGAAAATTCAACACTGCTTGGACCCCTTGAGGCGTCTCTATATGGATTGTCTGGATCATTATTATTTAAAATATTATTAGGATTAGATATAATACCTGTGGCATTATTAAAATCAAATAGTGTATAGTTATTAAACAAATATTTTCCATCAGGTGATATTTTTATAAAACTATTGCTTCCATAATTAGTAAATGTGCTAATTATTGGATTTGTTTGCACGCCGTTAGAATCTATTTTATATGCTTTAAATTGGCTTCCATCTCGTGTAATTATCCAATAAGATGTACCATCTGCATTTAAAGTATATGTTAGTCCTTTACTCCCATTAGGTAATTGTAAGATGTTGTTTTTTGATACAACTACACCTAACCCATTATTAAGTGAAATATCTACTATTGCATATCTTAAACCTAGATTGTAAAAGGTATCAGGAAAACCTTGAGTACAATAATTCATATATGTTGTATTAACAGTTGAAATGACATAATATAAATTACCATCATTTGGGTTAGGAACAATAATAACAGGTTGTTGTGTCTTATTTCCTCCACACAAACCAGCAGTAGTATAAAATTCTTCTAAAATTGAACCATTTGAAGGAGTGCCAAAAAGTTGATTCCCATTTTGCATAATATTTCCATTTTTATCAAATATGGTGATACCATTGCTATAAAATAAAAGTGTTCCGTCATTTTTATTGCTTATGGATGCAGTACCATAAATTATATAATTACTTCCAAATGTAGTGTCAATAAAACCATTAGATTGAACACTATCAAAGAACCATTTATTTTGCCCAAATATCCATGTGCTATTTTCATTTTGTCCATTAGTTTTATGAGTGATAAAAGCAAAAACTATAATTAAAGAAAAAAATTTGTAATTAAAATATACCATAATTTTAATAATTGTGATTAAAACTCAGTTACTCCCTTTGGGATAGTTTAGACTCCATTACGCCGATTCTCTTTTCTTGATCAATCATATAAAGTGTTAGTTCTTCAATTTTTTGTAGTAGTAAATTTGTCATTTCACCTAAATATAATCCTTCTTGTTGTATCTCTTTTGCTGAAGGTATTTCAGGTAAATGTTTGTTCTCTTTAATAAAAGACTCAATTTCGACTAATGTAAGCATGTTATATTTAGGATTTATTTCAGAATAACCATCAAAATATTTTTGAAAAACATAATCTGCAGGTACATTTAAATCAACTTTAACTTCTTCTGCATGTATTTTTCCTTTTACAGTTAATTTTGAATCGGGATTTAAAGTGCCAATTCCAACATTTAGTCCGTTAAAAACCATAATATCCCCCCAAGTATTATGAGTATTTACCTGTAATTTTAATGAAGCGGAAATACTACCATCAGCAATAAATCTATATCCTGTACGCATTGCGCCATTATTAACATTAAATACGAGTGTTTTGCCTACACCTAAATTACTATTTAAGTTATCAAATTGTATAATTTGAGCATTCGTGTCAATTGCAAAAAATGCAAGTGCGAAAAGTAAAAAGTAAGTTTTTTTCATAATAAAAGGTTTTAGTTTATAAATTTAATTCAAAAGAAAGTACAAAAATATTTTTACTTTAAAAATATTTTATAGGTTATATTTATACATAAATATTCCTTTTTAACATAATTTAGACGCCTTACTATTAAGTTTCATCATTTTTTTAAAATGTAATAAACACAAATACCTCGATTTTATAATCATTTTAAATGGTTTTTTTTGTTTTTTTTAAATACATGAGTAAGGTTTGAAGCTATAAAAAAACAAGTTTAATATATAGAATATCTTTCTTTTTGATTTCGTAAATTGCGCTTCTTTAAAATATAGATATTTTTCCATGAAGAATCAAACCCCATATATACCAATAAATCAAGTGCGAATCGTTACAGCCGCCTCTCTTTTTGATGGGCACGATGCTGCTATCAATATTATGCGCCGCATTATACAAACTACTGGTGTGGAAGTAATTCACTTAGGACACGATCGTAGTGTGGAAGAAGTAGTAAATACAGCTATTCAAGAAGATGCAAATGCTATTGCTCTAACTTCTTACCAAGGTGGTCATATGGAATATTTTAAATATATGTACGATTTGCTTCAGCAAAAAAGTGCCGGACATATTAAAATATTTGGCGGCGGCGGCGGTGTAATTCTTCCTTCTGAAATTAAAGAGTTGATGGACTACGGTATTACTAGAATTTATTCGCCTGATGATGGTCGCGAACTTGGTTTGCAAGGTATGATTAATGATTTGGTGAAACAATCAGATTATCCGGTTGGCAATACTTTAAATGGTGAAATTAACCTTTTAGAAGAAAAAAAATCTACCGCAATAGCCCGAATTATTTCCTCTGCAGAAAATTTTCCGGAAGTTGCTAAAGAAACATTAGCCGCTATTTACAAAAAAAATAAAACCTCAAAAACACCGGTATTAGGAATAACCGGAACCGGTGGCTCAGGAAAATCATCGCTTGTAGATGAATTAGTTCGCCGTTTTCTAGTGGATTTTAAAGAAAAAACGGTAGGTATTATTTCTGTAGATCCTTCTAAAAGAAAAACAGGAGGAGCTTTGTTAGGAGATAGAATTAGAATGAACGCCATTAATAATCCCAGAGTTTATATGCGTTCGTTGGCAACTAGACAATCTAATTTAGCACTTTCAAAATATGTGGCAGAAGCTATAGAAGTACTAAAAGCAGCAAAATTTGATTTAATTATTTTAGAAACTTCGGGAATAGGGCAGAGCGATACTGAAATTATAGAACACAGTACTATTTCCCTTTATGTAATGACTCCGGAGTTTGGAGCAGCTACCCAATTGGAAAAAATTGATATGTTAGATTTTGCCGATCTTGTTGCTATCAACAAATTTGATAAACGCGGTGCTTTAGATGCGCTTCGGGATGTAAAAAAACAATACCAGCGCAATCACGGTCTTTGGGAAGCAAAACCGGAAACCCTTCCTGTTTTTGGTACAATTGCCTCACAATTTAACGATCCGGGAATGAATACCCTTTACAAAAAGGTAATGGATGCATTAGCGGAAAAAACAGAAACCGATTTAAAAAGCACTTTTAAAATCTCTGATGAAATGTCGGAAAAGATCTATGTTATTCCTCCTGCTAGAACAAGATACCTTTCTGAAATTGCCGAATCTAATCGTGCGTATGATAAAAAAGCGGTGCAACAAGAAAATGTGGCTCAAAAACTTTACGGTATTTTTAAAACATTGCAATCTGTTACAAAAACTGCTTTTACAATTTCTTCCGGAGGTATCGAACTTGAAAATCAATCTTCAGAAGAAATTGAGTTGGTAAAACTTTTACTTGCGGAATTTGACCGTACTAAAATGGATTTAGATCCCTACAATTGGGAAAAAATCGTACATTGGGAAGCCACCGTTCAAAAATACAAAGGACCACAGTATAGTTTTAACGTAAGAAATAAAGAAATTAAAATAGAAACGCATACCGAATCCTTATCCCATTTGCAAATTCCGAAAGTAGCGTTGCCAAAATACAAAGCATGGGGCGATTTGCTCCGATGGATGCTACAAGAAAATGTTCCAGGTGAATTTCCATATACTTCTGGATTATATCCTTTTAAACGACAAGGTGAGGATCCAACCCGCATGTTTGCAGGTGAAGGCGGGCCGGAACGAACCAACAAACGCTTCCATTATGTGAGTTTGGGGCTTCCAGCAAAACGTCTTTCTACAGCTTTTGACAGTGTAACATTATATGGTAACGACCCAGATTATCGGCCAGATATTTACGGAAAAATAGGTAATGCCGGAGTTTCAATTTGCTGTTTAGACGATGCCAAAAAACTTTATTCTGGTTTTGATTTGAGTCATCCAATGACCTCAGTTAGTATGACTATTAATGGTCCTGCACCTATGTTGCTTGGTTTTTTTATGAATACAGCTATCGACCAAAACTGTGAAAAATACATCAAAAAAAATGGCTTGGAAAAGGAAGTTCAAGCTAAAATTACCAAAATATATAAAGAAAGAGGTGTTGAAAAACCGGAGTATCATGGGGAACTTCCCGAAGGAAACAATGGTTTAGGCTTATTATTATTAGGAGTTACCGGTGATCAAGTCCTTCCTTTAGATGTGTATAATGACATAAAAAAACACACTTTAAGCCAAGTAAGAGGCACCGTGCAAGCGGATATTTTGAAGGAAGACCAAGCGCAAAATACTTGTATTTTTTCCACCGAATTTGCCTTGCGATTAATGGGCGATGTGCAAGAATATTTTATAAGAGAAAAAGTACGCAATTTCTACTCGGTTTCTATTTCAGGATACCATATTGCCGAAGCTGGTGCAAACCCAATAACGCAATTAGCACTGACATTATCAAACGGTTTTACATATGTGGAATATTATTTAAGCCGAGGAATGGATATTAATGATTTTGGACCAAATTTATCTTTCTTTTTCTCCAATGGCATTGATCCAGAATATGCAGTAATAGGACGTGTTGCTAGAAAAATTTGGGCAAAAGCAATGAAAAATAAATACAATGCCAATGAAAGAGCCCAAATGTTGAAATACCACATTCAAACTTCCGGTAGATCTTTACACGCACAAGAAATAGATTTTAATGACATTCGCACCACATTACAAGCGTTGTATGCTATTTATGATAATTGTAATTCACTGCACACCAATGCCTATGATGAGGCAATCACTACACCAACAGAAGAATCGGTTAGAAGGGCGATGGCTATTCAATTAATTATTAATAAAGAATTGGGATTGGCTAAAAATGAAAACCCAATTCAAGGCGCTTTTATTATTGAAGAATTAACCGATTTAGTGGAAGAAGCTGTTTTACTGGAATTTGACAGAATTACAGAAAGAGGTGGTGTTTTAGGTGCTATGGAAACCATGTATCAACGAAGTAAAATTCAGGAAGAAAGTTTGTATTATGAAACGTTAAAGCACAATGGGGAGTTTCCTATTATTGGCGTAAATACGTTTTTAAGTTCAAAAGGGTCACCAACGGTGGTGCCAAAAGAAGTAATACGAGCTACTGAGGAAGAGAAACAAATTCAAATAAAAACTTTAGAGAAATTGCAAAGTGCTTTTCAAGATAAAGCCATAGCAACACTAGAACAAGCAAGAGTAGCCGCTATCCATAATGAAAATATTTTTGAAGTATTGATGGAAGCCACTAAAGTTTGTTCTCTAGGGCAAATAACAAAATCTTTATTTGAAGTAGGAGGACAGTACCGAAGAAATATGTAGGCAAAGCATAACCCTATAACGAGTTTTTTATGATGGACTTTACCAAATGGATGTTTATATTTTGTCAAAATGGTATTTTTATTTAACACTTAAATTTATGCCTTGGTTCCTCCTTATTGTTGCCGGACTCTTTGAAGTAGCCTTTGCATTTTGTTTAGGCAAAGCAAAGTATGCCTCAGGTTCTATCCATTTATTTTGGATATTCGGTTTTTTGGTTTGTTTGGCAATAAGTATGACATTGCTTTTTAAAATGACACAAGAAATTCCTATAGGAACTGCTTATGCGGTTTGGACAGGAATTGGGGCAGTAGGAACGATACTACTTGGTATTTTTTTCTTTAAAGAACCAGCCACCTTTTGGAGATTATTTTTTCTTTCCACTTTAGTGATTTCCATAGTGGGTTTGAAAATAGTTTCTAATTAATCCAGATTATATATCATCAACATCATCATTAACGTCATTATTAACATCATCATCATCATCATCATCATCATCATCTAGTTCGTCCCATTCATCTTGATTAATAAAATTATTCCAATCTTCATCATCATCATAAAGTTCATCAAAAGGACTTATAAAAGGGTTTCTCTCTGGACCTTCATCGTCATAGTTTACTCCCGGAGGATTAAAAAGACCCCATCGATCAATATAATAGTTTGTAGGATCAAAAGTTTTTACCCATTCGGCAAAAAGAATCCGGAATTCGTCAAATTCTACTCTTATAATATCAAGATATTCTATATCCTTAAAACCATGAAATTGAAGATTATTCAGGTTCCGTAAAATTTCATTTGCATTTTTTCTAATAAGAGTGGCATTTTCCATTAAAATGTCATACTCGTTGTTACTTTTAGCTATGAAAACTTGTTCACTCATCATCATCACATCTTCATTTAAGGCAAAAGCAAATCCTGCCCAGATCTCTTTATGAAAATCATCTTTTTGTTCAATAGCTTCTTTTTCAACTATTTCTGCAACACGATCAACAAGATCAGAAATATGCATGGCTTTTTTATAGAGTGGATCGTTCTCAAAGGGGAAACCAACATTATACTCTTCTTTTCCTTCTTCTTCCATATTTAATTAAATTTACACAATCAAAGTTAGTCTTTGAATTAATAAAAGAAAAGTAAAATAGTAATTTTAAAGAGTTAGCCTCCAAATACGCTGTAGTTTTCGAAATCTTTTTAATTCGTTTTGAAGGAGTTGAAGAAATTCTTTTCCGTTGTGAGGAACCGATTTTTCTAATAATTGACAGTTTTTGTATAAGGAATGGGTGAGTTGTTTTACCGATGCAATATGCCTATATTTATCTTCACTAAAGGTTTTTTCTTCAGCATTTATTATTTCCGGAAAAAGAGAACCGGATTGCTGAACAATGTCGCCTGTAAAATAGATGCTTTTGTGTTCGCTGCCATTTTTATCTAAAGTAGCCATCTGCTCTACAAAATATTGAGATATATTTTTAGAGAGTAAAAAAATTTCCAACGCTTTTATACGCATAGGCGATTGTGGAACATATAATGGCAACTTATCTGACATAAAAAGAATTTCAGGGCGTTTGATATAATCACTCAAATTTAAGTAGAAGATAGGGTATAATACATAGGATATTAAAGTTATTATGTATATTTACTTTAAATTTTAAATAATTTATACTTAATTTATATGGAATCTAAAATAGATGCTTTGAATTGGGAATTGCTAGGCTTGTTACAGCTAAATGCCCGTATGTCCATGACGGAGTTGGGAAGAAAAGTTGGTTTGACAGCACCTGCAGTTGCTGAACGCATAAAGAAGATGGAAGATTTAGGAATTATTCGTGGGTACTATACAAAACTTTCTTATTTAAAAACCGGGCATCAGCTTAAAGCAATTATAACTTTAAAGGTTTTTATGGGAAGGCTTATGCCTTTTTTAGATAAAGTTACTGATTTTAAAGAGGTTATAAATTGCTATCGAATTACCGGCAATGAGAACATTATTATGGAAGTAGTACTTAGAAACCAAGAACATTTAGAAAAATTTATTGATCAACTAATTTCTTATGGCGAAACAAAAACCCATATCGTTTTATCTAATAAAGTAGAAAATGCAGCTATTCCTAAAATAAAATAACTCTTTAATATCCTATAATTAGCGTATGTCCATCTTTTTTCTTTTTAAGATATAATGTAACCAAAGAATCAAACCAATGATAAATGCCAAAAAGAATGAAGTAATGTACCAGGTAGATTTAAATCCTAAGGCACTTACTAAATTCATTCCAGTATTGTGCCCTACAATATGTGCAATGGAATAACTCATGCTAAAAACACCCATATAACTTCCTTTTCTTCCTTTTGGAGCCATTTCTAAAGCGATAGCATTTGAAAATGGGGAAGAAATCATTTCACCAATAGTGAGTAAAATCATGCCTATTATTAAAGTGCCGCCCCAAGTACTAAGATTTAAAATAGCAAAGCTTGACATCAAAAACACAGTTCCCCAAAACAATGCCATGGTTTTTGATAGTTGTAATCGTTCCATCCAACTAATTAATGGCATTTCAAAAATTACAATTAAAGAGCCATTTAAAAACAGGATCCATCCAATAATATCTTCTGTCAGTCCATGTACCCTTTCATAATACAATGGAATTACCGAAAAATATTGCACAAAAGTTAATCCGGTTGCTATCATAATAAAAACAAACAGGAGAAATGTTTTATTTTTATAGGGAGAAATACCCTCTTTCACTTTTGCTAATTGTTTCTCTTCTAATGAAATTTTCTTAGGTTTTAAAAGCAGTAAAAGTAGAATGGAAGCTATCATACAAGTACTGCCATCTATCCAAAATAATGCTTTATAATGGATAGTTGCAATAATAATTCCGCCTATAACAGGCCCTAATGAAAATCCTAAATTTATGGCTAAATGAATTAAGGTGAGTGACCTTGTGGTATTTTCGGGTTTGCTATAGGTCTCTGTGGCAACAAAAATTGCAGGTCGGTAAGCGTCAGCAACTAAAATTAGAGAGAAAATCCCAATGCAAAATCCATAAAAAGTACTTATATATTGCAAAATAAAAAATCCGATACCACCCAAAAACAAACTAGCAGTAATTACTTTATAAAAACCAATCGTATCTGTGAGTTTGCCTCCAATCCAAGTACCTACCAAGGAGCCTATGCCAAAACAAGTCATAATCCATCCCACTTGTGGTAAGGTAAAACCAAGAGAATTAACCAAATACAAAGACAAAAAAGGTATAACCATTGCCCCGGCTCTATTAATAAAAGTAACCAATGCCAAAAGCCAAATTTCTTTGGATAGACCTTTAAAGGAGGCTACATAATTAAAATAAATTTTTTGCATCTTAAAATTTGGTTACAAAAAAAAGCCCGGAATATCCGGACTGTTATAAAATCAATAAAGTGGTTTTAGAATAAATGTAGAAGAAATACCTTTTTCTATTTTCTATTCAAAGCTAAATAAAATTTGTGTATCTTGTGTTTAATATATCGGTATTATTTATGAAAGTATTAGTTTATTTATCTCTTGTAATTTTTTCAGTTGAACTTTATGCGCAAGACACCACAATAATTGTTAAAGAAATTCAACAATATCAAGCAGAACTTAATGCAGAATTTGCTAATCCTGACACAACTATATTAGAAAAAAATGTCTTTGAATCTTTCCGACAATTAGAGTTTTATCCCATAGATTTAGCCTATTATGTGCAAGCAAAACTTGTGAGAACACCCAATGAAAAACCTTTTTTAATGCCAACTACCACAGATAGATTACCTGAATATGTAAAATATGGCGAATTGCATTTTCAAATAGATACCTTGGACTTGGTTTTAGATGTTTTTCAAAATACAAAACCTAAAGAAGAATATAAAAACAATTTATTTCTTCCTTTTACCGATTGGACCTCAGGAGATGGTTCTTATGGAGGAGGAAGGTATATCGATTTATTAATACCTGAGAGCGACACGCTATTTATAGACTTTAATAAGGCTTACAACCCATATTGTGCATATAATAAAAACTACTCTTGTCCTATTCCTCCTAAGCAAAACGATTTGCCTATTCGTATGGAAGCAGGAGTAAAAGATTTTAAATAATCAAGTCATCTTTATAATCCACAAGCCCAAAAACACAGCCAAAATGGCAAGAAAAATGCTGGCAACAGTATATAAGGCAAAACTCAAATAATTTCCAGAATTTATAAGTGATTGGTTTTCAAAAGCAAATGTTGAAAAAGTGGTAAACCCTCCACAAAATCCTGCAGTTAAAAATAGCACTTGATTGTTATTAAGAATATTATTTTTTAAGACCAAGCCCAATAATAATCCAATCAGTAAACTTCCCGTCACATTTACTAATAATGTACCAAGTGGAATCTTGAAAAAATTAAATTTATTTAATGGAAAACTTATAACATAGCGCAAAACACTTCCCATTCCACCACCAATAAAAATAAACATAAGTTGTTTCATTTTATTTTCAATTTTCAGCTACTTTAAAAAGCATTAGGTTTTGCAAGTTGTGTTTCTATAGGAATATATATTTCAGTCACCCAATTTGCTGGGTTTTTTTCTTCCGGGTATCTAATAGTATAAACTTCAAAAGGGCTAAGAGAATGATGCTTGGTAATATTTTTTTCGGAAAGATATTTTTGTGCAAGCTCCCAAGCTTGTGACAGGTTTGAATATTTTCCTTTTAATGTTGTTTTTAATGCAGTACTCGATTCCATAAAACCACTTATTACAGGACTTCCATCGGGAAGTATAACTCTGTCTTTTGTTGGAATTCCTACCGTAAAAATAGAAGTATTGTTTAATTCATCCCATTCCATAAAGACAACAAATGGACTGCCTTGAGCCCGAATGTTATTTTTTTCCATAAAACGTTGTATCTGCATCATCATGGGTGGAATTTTTTCACTGATTTCGGTTTGTTTTGCTGCAGTAGTATTATATAAATAATAACCACCACTATAACCGGTGATACCATCTACCGAAATGGAAAAGACGTCCATTTTTTGAAGTAAAATAGAATTTAAGTTTTCCAAACTTTTAGCATACATGTTACTAATTTCTTCCTCTAAGTCTGTGTCCTTTGTAGCAAAATATATTTTTTCAAAAAGGCCTAGCGTACCTTGCATAGACCAAGTAACTTTTGTACTTGAACCATTTTCTAAAGGCTCTAAAGTCCATTCCACTTGGTAACCTTTATCCTCTAAAGTGCCATTAAAGACAATTTTTTGTTTGAGAGATGTATTAGGAATAACAGACAATGTTTGCATAGCACCTTCCCCATCTTTTTTGCTTTTCCAAGAGTAAGAAGCACCTTCGCCCGAAGTGTTTTCAGGGTAGTTAATTTTCAGGGATTCATCCTCCATCCAGGAACCCCAAGATTCCCAATTTCTGTAATCATTTATATTTTGAAACACTACTTCAGCAGGAGCATCTATGATTTTTGATTCAGAAACCGTAAAACTTCCATCTTGTGTGCCAAAATAAACAGCAACACCAATAAAGAGAATTAAAATTAAAAAAAACAGATATTTTAAAATTTTCATAGTTTATATTTTTACCATAAGGAATAGGTAAAGATAATCATTATTGCAATTCAATTTTTATTACATTTGTGAAAATCAAAAACAGATACGAATGAAATTAAAAATGATTACATTATTTGCTTCTGTGGTATTGCTTTTTGCAAGTTGTGCCAAAGAAACAAAAACAGAAAACAAAGTGGTTGAGGAAGTTGCATTTTCCTACAATGTAGAGCAATTTGCCGATGTAAAAATACTTCGTTACCAAGTGCCAGGTTGGGAGGAGCTTACTTTAAAAGAACAAGAACTGGTTTACTATCTTACTCAAGCAGGTTTAGCCGGCAGAGATATTATGTGGGATCAAAACTACCGTCATAATCTTAAAATTAGAAAAGCACTGGAAAATATTTATACTTCTTATCAAGGAGATAAAGATGCTGCAGACTGGAAAAATTTTGAAATATATTTGAAACGTGTATGGTTTTCAAACGGAATTCACCATCATTACTCTAATGATAAAATGAAACCAGATTTTTCGGCAGATTATTTGAAACTTCTTTTAACCGAAACAAACACCACTTTAGACGGCGAAGCCTTTGAAGTTTTATTTAATGACAAAGACACTAAAAAAGTGAATCAAGGAAAAGGTGTGGATAATGTAGCTCTTTCTGCAGTAAACTTTTATGGATCGAATGTTACTAACAAAGATGTCGAAGCCTTTTACAAAGCTAAGAAATCTCCAAATCCCGATAAGCCTTTGTCTTATGGTTTAAATTCGCAGTTAGTAAAAGAAAATGGTGTATTGACAGAACGTGTTTACAAATCTGGAGGTCTTTATGGCGATGCTATTGATAAAATAATTTTTTGGTTAGAAAAAGCGCAAGGAGTTGCTGAAAATAAAGCACAAGGCGATGCTCTTGGGTTGTTAATTTCTTATTACAAAACAGGAGATTTACAAACTTGGGATGATTATAACGTAGCGTGGACATCCGCAACTGAAGGAAATATCGATTACATAAATAGTTTTATTGAGGTTTATAACGATCCATTAGGTTATAGAGGATCTTATGAAACTATTGTGCAAATCAAAGATTTTGATATGTCACAAAAAATGGCTGTTTTATCTGAAAACGCTCAATGGTTTGAAGACAATTCCCCTTTAATGGAAGAACACAAAAAGAAAAATGTGGTCGGAGTTACCTATAAAGTTGTCAATGTTGCTGGCGAAGCAGGAGATGCTTCCCCAAGCACACCAATAGGTGTCAACCTTCCTAATGCCAACTGGATTAGAGCGGAAGTAGGAAGTAAATCAGTATCTTTAGGAAATATCATTCACGCCTATAACAATGCAGGAAATACAGGACGTTTAAAAGAATTTGTTCACGATGAAGAAGAAATGGCGATGGAAGAAGAATACGGACAAATTGGCGATAAATTACATACTGCATTACACGAAGTTATTGGTCATGCGTCTGGGCAATTAAATCCCGGAGTTGGCGAAACCAAAGAAACTCTTAAAAACTACGCATCTACTTTAGAAGAAGGACGTGCAGATTTAGTGGGTCTTTACTATTTATACAACCCTAAAATTCAAGAACTAGGTTTGGTAGATGATTGGAAAAAAGTTGGAATGACAGCCTATGATGGTTATATCCGTAATGGTTTAATGACACAATTAATACGTTTAAACCTAGGAGACGATGTAGAAGAGGCTCACATGCGAAACCGTCAGTGGGTATCTGCATGGGCATTTGAAAAAGGTAAAGCCGATAATGTTATAGAAAAAGTAACACGCGATGGTAAAACCTATTTTAAAATAAACGATTATGACAAGTTACACGACTTATTTGGAGCTTTACTTCGTGAAACACAACGTATAAAATCGGAAGGCGATTATGCAGCTGTGGAAGCCTTAGTGGAAGGATACGGCGTAAAAGTGGACCAAACTTTACACGCTGAAATTTTAGAACGTAACAAACAGTTTACTTCTGCACCTTACAGTGGATTTGTAAATCCGGTTATTACTCCAGAAATGGATGCTGAGGGAAAAATTACTTCATTTAAAATAACGCAACCGGTAACTTTTGATGAACAAATGTTGTTTTATTCAAAAGAATATGGTGTTTTACCTGAGGTAAATTAATACTCATTTTAAAGATAATGTAAAGAGCCGTCTATAACAGACGGCTCTTTTGTATTTAAAATTATGTATATTCTTTAGAGGGGTTCTTTATTCTATGTATGATATGATTTCTACCAATATTTCACCCCTCTCGGTCTTTTATCATTTTTTGTTTCATGTTTCTACCGAGAAACTCCTATGTCAGAATTATCAAAGAATCTTTAATTAATCCCCTAAGGAACGATATATCGGTAGAAAAATTAAAGAGTCGAAGACCAAATCCCGTTAGGGATGACATATCAATATCCAGTAGGTTGTTTTAGGGAAGAGAATTAGATGAAATTAAAAATGTAAATTATATATCACCCCTTTATATTATTTTAAAAGATATTTTATAGCAAAAAGAAATAGAAAAAACACCAAAAAGCCCACAAATACCCATACACTTCCTTTGTAGTATTTTTTGTGTAAAACCCTATCTTTTTTATAACTCAAAATAATCAATATAACGAAAACAATAAAAAATAAAATGGCAAAAATAAGTTGGCCTTGAGAAAACATGATTTTGTATTTTTAGAACCGTAAAAGTACAACCAAAATAATAAACCGAAACTAATGAAAAGAAAAATAGAAGCAGTAAAACAATTTCACACGGCCTTTAAACTAGGCATCAAAAATAAACCAACTGCAGATTTAGGAGAAGCCAAAAATTTATTGCGATACAAATTGATGCGCGAAGAAAATGAAGAATATTTAGAAGCGGCTAATACAAACGATTTAGTAGAAGTAGCAGATGCTTTAGGAGATATGTTATACATTTTATGCGGAACTATTATTGAGCATGGTATGCAACATAAAATAGAAGAAGTTTTTGATGAAATACAAAGAAGCAATATGAGTAAACTCGGTGCTGATGGAAAACCAATATATAGAGAAGACGGCAAAGTATTAAAAGGTCCAAGCTATTTTCCACCCAATATCAAAGATATTTTGGATTAATAATAGCTTGGGTTATAAAGTATTTGATTTAAATAAGGAGAAAAAAAGAAATTTACACTTTATATCTCCAGCCAAATGGATCTTCAGCTTTGTTATATTGTATGTCTGTTAATTGTTTTTTAAGGCGAAGCGCATACGAATCCTCTATTTTAGGTAAATCGTAATTTGTTTTTTGATAACCAAATCCGGATACAGGGCTAATAATAGCCGCCGTACCTGCACCAAAAATTTCTTTTAAGCTGTGGTCTTTTGCAGCCGTTACTAATTCTTTTATCGATATTTTTCTAACCTCAGTAGGAATGCCTTGCCTTTCAGCTAGAGCAATAACACTCTTTCTGGTAATTCCATCTAAAATCCTTTCACTGGTTGGTGCAGTAATTAACGTGTCATTAATTCTAAAAAAAACATTCATAGTACCTGCTTCTTCTAGATATTCGTGTGTACTATCTGTCCAAACAACTTGTTGATAGCCTTGGTCTTTTGCTAAACTTGTAGGATAAAATTGAGCACCATAGTTTCCAGCAGCTTTTGCAGCACCTACACCACCATTTGCCGCTCTGCTATATTTTTCAGCAATGAGTACTTTAACATCTCCCGTGTAATAGGCTTGTGCAGGCGACATTAATATCATAAACTTATATTGGTTTGACGGGGCTGCAGAAACGCCTGCTTGGGTTGCAATTACAAACGGTCTGAGGTATAAGGTATTTCCATTTCCTTTTCTTACCCAATCTTTATCCATTCGTAAAAGGGTTAAAAGACCATTCATAAAAACTTCCTTTGGCACTTCAGGAATTGCTAATCGAACGGAAGATTTATTAAAACGTATAAAGTTATCTTCAGGTCTAAAAAGCCACACTTGGTCCTTTTCATCTTTATAGGCTTTCATTCCTTCAAAAATAGCTTGGCCATAATGAAAAACACGAGCTGCAGGCGAAATGGTTAATGGGCCATAAGGTTCAATAACCGGATTTTGCCATTTGCCATCTTTATAATCACAGCTCAACATATGATCAGTGAACACACTTCCAAAAGTCAAATTATCAAAATCAACTTCGTGAATTCTCGATTGTTTTATTTTTTTTATTTCTATTGGAAAAGTGTTTTTTGTTTGCATAAGAATCTTTTTTTGATATGGCAAAAGTAGTCAATTTTTAAGCTATATAAAAGCCAAAAAAAATCATATTTTTCGATTATATTTACATCTTAATTTAAGTGTATAAAACAAGTTACAAACCCATGAAAAAAATCATTTTTTACACAAGTATTTTTACCCTGTTATTCGCTTGTAAATCAAATAATGAAAATTACCTCTCTATAGGCGAAAAAATTACAGAACAAGAGGCAATAAATAAAGATGCAATGGCAGCAATATATGATGCTATGAAACCCGGCGACACGGTAGATGTTAAATTTAGTTCCACAGTAAATGAGGTATGCCAAAGCAAAGGCTGCTGGATGAAAATGGATCTTGGTGAAAAAGAGGTAATGATAAAATTTAAAGACTATGCCTTTTTTATGCCAAAAGACATCGCCGGAAAAGAAGTTATACTTAATGGAAAGGCTTTTATCGAGGAAATGTCTATAGAAGATCAAAAACATTTTGCTGAAGATGCCGGAAAATCAGAAGATGAAATCGCAGATATTAAGGAATCTAAAAGAACACTTTCCTTTGTTTCAGACGGGGTTTTAATCTTACAAAAATAAAATGCAACGGGAAATTGTAACTACAAGTGACGGTTCCTCAACCATATTTTTTTCCGAATGGAAGGAACATTGTCATTCTATTCACGGTGCAATACAAGAGGCAAATCACGTTTTTATAAAAATGGGATTGTCTCTTTTTTCATCCGGCGAAGTTGCCATTTTAGAAATTGGTTTTGGCACCGGTTTGAACGCTTTTATCACTCTATTAGAAGCTGAAAAGAGAAATCTAACCATTTCTTATGTGGGTGTGGAAGCGTATCCTATTACTTTAGAGGAAGTAGAAAAATTAAATTATCCTAAACAATTAAATGCCTCTGAAGAAATATTTCGCCTATTGCACGAAAAACCTTGGGAGCAAAATATCGAAATTTCATCTCGATTTAACTTAAAAAAACGCCAACAATTTTTTGAACAAATCAATGATGCCTCACAGTATGATCTTATTTATTTTGATGCTTTTGGTGCAGGAGTACAACCTGAATTATGGACAGTATCTATTTTTAAAAAAATGTATCAAGCCCTTAAACCAAAGGGAGTTTTAGTTACTTATGCAGCAAAAGGCAGTGTGCGAAGAGCAATGTTAGAAGTTGGTTTTAAGGTGGAACGTTTACCAGGTCCTCCAGGAAAACGAGAAATGCTGCGCGCTACAGTGGGTTAAATCTTAAACCTTTATTTACGTTAAGACCAACTTTACTAGTACTTGCCTTTATTTTGAAAAATTTGTGATTTAATTTTTTGCAATAAAAAAAAGGAAATTTTAATCTAAATCTTTTGTCAATCTTTTTATCATGAATCAACAACCTAACAATCCGTTGCACGGAATTACATTAGCCACAATACTTAATTTTTTAGTTGAAAAATATGGTTGGGAAGAATTAAGTAATCGAGTAAGCATACGTTGTTTTTCTGCCAACCCATCCATAAATTCTAGTCTTACTTTTTTACGTAAAACACCTTGGGCAAGGCAAAAAGTGGAACAGTTGTATTTAAATAGTATTTAATTTTCTACAATTGTTTACCAATTCCATATCACAAACCTGCTCTTTTTGTTTCCTTGTTCCATAGGAATGGTTTTGTAATTTGCTTTAAGTTTATCTAGTTGTTTGTAAATTTTTGGAAGGTTTTCTTGTTTAGAAACTAAAGTGGTAAACAACCCTATTTGTTTTTTAAAAGAATTACTTTCCTTAATCATACGCTTTATAAACAAGGCTTCGCCGCCGTTACACCATAATTCGTTGGCCTGACCACTAAAATTTTTAGTAAAACCAGTAAAATTTCCCAGATTTTTTAATTTTCTAAAAGTACTTCTTGTTGCTTCTTCTTGTGAATTAAAAAACGGGGGATTGCACATTGAAAAAGAATAATAAGTTCCTGGAGTTACTATTCCTTTAAATATAAATCCGGGATTTTTTTGATGCAATATTGTAATGCGTTTTTCTAATTCGGGTGTAGCTTTTACATTTGCTATTGCTGCGTTTACAGCCGTTTGATCCATATCAACACCAACCATATTCCAACTGAAAAGCTGTGCTCCTAAAATGGGATAGATGCCATTTGCTCCAACACCAATATCTAAACCTTTCACATTATTTTGCAGACCTTTTTCTTCTAATATATCTGCTAGATGATATATATAATCAGCACGTCCGGGAATAGGAGGACATAAATAATTTTCGGGAAGATTCCAGTCTTTTAGATGATAATAATGTTTTAAAATGGCTTTATTTAAGTGAAAAACTGCTTCACTATTAGCAAAGTCTATCGTTTTTGTTTTGTGTTCGTTTATGAATACAAAGGGTTTTAATTCGCTATGGCTTTTTCCCAAGGAATCAAAATCGTAAGAGGTATGAGGATTTTTTAAATGCAAAGTTTTTGATTAATAATAAGAGGGTAAAGGTAGTATATTTTGAATGGGTACGTTTTATTTATGAGGAGTGTTCAATAAATTTTGTCAAACATCTATAAATTAAATACTTCCTTGCCATAGTATTTTGCCTTTGGGTATTCCATATTCAATTAATAACACTACTTTTGCGCCTGATTTAAAAAAAAACAGCATCAATGAAGCGCATACAGGAATACAAAAAACTTTTTCAAGTTACACCAGCAACCGATTTAAAAGAACTAAAAACAACCTACAGAAATCTAGTTAAAGAATGGCATCCTGATAAGTTTTTAGAGCATGATGTTTTGCATGAAGATGCTAAATTAAAAAGTGTTCAAATTATTGATGCCTACCATTTTTTAGTTAGTTTATCTCCTGAAACAAAAGCGGCAAATTTAGAAGAATACAACGTTACTATTACAGAAACAGGTATTTTAGACTTTCGTCACAAAGGGAATGTATTAGAAATTACATTTTTAGATGGTACAACGTATGAATACTTTGGGGTGAACAAAATTTTATTCAGCAAATTTATCAATGCAGACAGACAATACCGTTTTGCAAAAAGAAATATTTTTACATCCTTTCCTTACAGAAAATCTAAAAAGGATGCAGTATTAGAAACTGTATAGACTTTTTATTTTTCAATCAAAAACAATAATAGAGACAGCTTATAAAGTTGTCTTTTTTTTGTTTATTAAAAAAATAGTAGACTTAAAAGGTGGGTCCGAAGGATTCTTTTGTATTAGAAAAAGCCTTTTGAAGTGGCTTTTCTAGTTTTTTTGAAATTTGAATTTGTTTTATTTTTTCCAAATGTTCCGGTTTGTGGGCGTCAGTTGCTACAAAAGTAATTGCATTTTCTGTGAGCAATTGAAAAGCTTTTCTTTGTACATCACCACCATAATGCGAGCTTAACGAAAGTAAATTTAATTGGAGCAAACAACCTCGTCTTTTTAATTCTATACTTTCGCTTGGAGTCATATAGTTGTATCGTTCAGGGTGGGCAAGTACGGGTACATAGCCATAATTTTGAATGTCAAAAATTTGTTGCTCTGTATGCATAGACTTTTGAAAATAAGACATTTCTACTAATAGTTTATTTTCTGAAACAGTAAGAAGCTCTTTTTTTCCAAGAAGAATATTAAAGCCAGAATCGAGCATGTATTCCGCTGCGGCTCGATATGGCAATTTTAGGGTAATTGGCATTTTTTTATTAAACATTACTAAACAATCGGTTATACTTACTGCAGTATTATAATAGTAATCCTCCATTATATGAGGTGTAGCTATCACGCCACAGTATCCTAAACTTTTATATAATTCTGCCATTTTTTTAGAAACCTCCATTGCAGTCGATCCATCATCAATGCATGGCAATATGTGGCAATGCATATCTATGGCATTTTCTAAAAAATCTGCTAGGAATACGTGTTTTGTGAAAATGCTAAACATGATGCTAGTTTGTTACAAAAGTAGGCGATTGATATAAATAGAAGTTAAATTATTCGGGAAGTGATTTTTTAGAAACATAAATAAAATTATTATTGGTATTTTCTTTTAGCCTTTCTATATCGATACCGATACTTAAAGAGCGGTCTTTTTTTATTAATATATTAATCCATTTCTGCTTTCTTAATTCGCCATTTGGGGTGGTAACTTGAAAGTCTTTCCAGTTTTTAAAATCTATTAAAATATTAGATCTAAGTTCGCTTCTAACTTTCTCATTATGAATGATATGATTTAGTACATCTAGAGAATAAGTTTCATTTTCATTTAAACCGAAGGTTTGTAAAAGTTCTTTATTTAATTTTAAGGTTCTATCGTTGTGGTCAAACAAAGAAATCATTATCGGAATGTTTTCAAAAATAGCTTGAAAAATATCTTGTGAAATTTCTTTTTCTTTAATGGTGTTTTTTAAAGTTTCTATAAGGTTTTGTTCTTCGGTAATATCTTTTGAAGAGCAGGCAATACCTATTACTTTATGGTCAGAAAGTATTGGGTTCATCGATGTTTTAAAGTAGGTAAGTTTGCCTTCTTTTTCCCGTTTATTTGTTACTGAAAATATTTCATTATTTAGTGCTTTCAAATAGCCTTGCAACCAAAATTGTTTTTCTTTTTCATTGGTGTATTTATCTAAAATAGAATCTCCGGTCCGGGGTCTAATTTTATAATATTTTTTTATCAATTGGGTATATGCCAAATTAAAAGAATTAAGCTGAATATTTTTGTCAACAGACCAAATAACATCGGTGGTGTTATTTATGAGAGCCTCTTTTTCTTTTAATTCACTTGAAATTATAGCGTCTACTTTCTTTTGTTCGGAAATATCGATGATAGCTGCAATAAAATAAGGATTTCCTTTAAAATCTTTTACCATTTTGCCTATGAGATGAAACCAAATTGGCGTGCCATTTTTATGAAGGTATCTCTTTTTACGCGTGTAAGTTGAATTATGGTCTTGTTTAAATAATTCCCATTGATAGATATCCTCTTTAAAGTCTTCTTTATGTGTGAAATCTCCTGTTTTTCTTCTAAGCAATTCCTTTCGGGTATAACCTAATTTGTTTGCTATATTTTCATTAATATCTAAAATTACGCCGGTTTCAGAAACTTGAATAAATCCAATATCAGGGTTAGAGAAGAGAATGTCTATTTGATTTTTTTGTTTTAAAACGTTTTTATAGACGTTGAAAATTGCTAAAAGGAGAAGTAAAGCAGAAAGAAACACAAATACAAAGCCTTTATAATTACTCATTTTTTGTATTTCTTCGGGATCATTAAATAAAGTAAAAACCAAAGAATCACTAAAATAAATCCAAAATATTCCAAACACAAGATATAGAAGCGCAATAATCACTGCTTTTTTCATAACAAAATTTGAGGCGGGCTCAATGTAAGAAAATATTTATAGTTTTAATAAATACATAATAACTTTATTTTTTTTAATCGTTTTTAAGAATAAAAAAACACCCCTCTCATGTCACCATAAAATTTGTGAAATAAGAAAAGATGTCTTTTATTTTGATTACAATTTTAAGATGAAAAATGCAACTTATTCAGAAGCAATAATCATCCTATTCATTTTTTGCTTTTAATTGTTTAGAGGTATATATTCTAGTTTTTGACCACCTACAGAAGCATCAATCATTAATCCGGCTTTTGGTAAGACATATACTGCAATACCGTCAGCATACTTAGCCTTGATTGCTTCTCCCGATTGTAAAGCAACTGCTGAGGCTCCGGCGGTTAATTCCAGTTTATTGGTTTTTAATCGGTTAAATGCTTCTTCGGTTTCAAAAAGTATCATTTCACTGTAGGTTTCTCCACCGGCTTGTAGTCCTAAATCCAGTTGTTTCATACTAGCCAATCCAATAAGCACTCCGTTTTGATAAACGGCTCCATTACCAGATGCAGCACCAACTATAAAAGCTCCTTTTCCTACATTTGGAAAAAGGACATACGCTGTTGCACTTTTTAATTGGGGGGCTATTTCTTTGTTTATTTTAATAAATTCGGCTTTAGCTATTTCAGCATCTCTTATAATTTCTTTGTCTTTTTGTGTTTGCGAAAAAAGAGAGGTGCTTACCATAAGTACTAAAAGCATGATAAAATTGGAAGTTTTCATTTATTTGTTTTTATTGTTAGGTGTAAAATTAATTCATTATAATAGAACCCTTAGTTAAGGTGGTGTTATTAAGTGTCAAGGAAAAGCTAATTTTTTATGGCGTGGTGCTCCATTGTAATTTTATCACCTCCTTAAAGGAAGGAATATGGGACTGCCATTGGTAATTGTCTTTTATTTTAAGTCGAAGTGCATCCGATGCTATTTTCTCTCCGTGAATTAAAAAAACCTGTTCCGGGATGTTCTTAATTTCACTAATCCATTCTAATAACTCTTTTTGATCAGCATGAGCAGAAAGACTTTGAATGTTTTTTATGTGTGCTTTAACAGCATAGTATTTTCCAAATAATTTAATTTCATGTCCCCCTTCTTGAAGCATTCTGCCTCGGGTTCCTTCTGCCTGATAACCAACTAACAGAACAATAGTATTGGGTTTATCAATACAATATTTTAGGTAAGTGAGTACTCTACCCCCTGTAACCATGCCGCTTCCGGCAATTACAACTTTAGGTCTTGGGTCGTCAATGGTTTTCCAAGTATCTTTATAGGAGGTAATGATATTAAAGTGATTGCGCATTGCACTTAATTCTTCTTGTGTAATTTTATGCCATGTGGGGAAATTTTCAAAAATCCTAAATACTTCATTACCCATAGGACTATCAATAAAGATAGGAATGTTCGGAATTTTATGTTTTGTGTATAATTTCCATAGCTTGTACATTAGGGTCTGTAAACGTTCCACCGCAAAACTTGGAATAATAAGTATTCCCTTATTATAAAGCGTTTCATTAATACTTTCTATTAATAATTGGTCAGCGCTTTCTTCATCAGGATGTAGTCGGTTGCCGTAGGTGCTTTCTAAAAATAAAAAATCTGCCCATTGGGGACGTTTTGGTTTTTCTAACAGAAGGTCTTTTTCTCTTCCAATATCTCCGGAAAACACAAATAATTTACCTAGAACTTCCAGTTCTATAAATGTTGCTCCAAGAATATGTCCGTTTTTTTGAAATCGGTATCGGATACCATCAGAAAGAGAATACCACTTTTCGGGTTCTGCCGGGCTAAAAATTTCTAAAGCTTTTTCAGCATCCTCTGTGGTATAAAAAGGGAGAGCGGGTTTGTGTGTTGTATATTCTTCCTTGTTTGCCCTTTCAGCATCTTCTTCTTGAATTTTTGCACTGTCTAACAAAATAACCGAAGCGATGGAAAGGGTAGGAGAAGTTCCAATAATGGGTCCTTTAAATCCTTGTGATACTAATTTAGGAATATATCCTGTATGGTCTAAATGCCCATGGGTAAGTAAAAGAATATCTATTTTATTAGGAGGATATGCAAAAGGCAACCAATTGTTTTCACGTAACTCCTTTATTCCTTGAAACATACCACAATCAATCAGAATGGTAGCAACTGGGGTTTCAATGACAAATTTAGATCCTGTAACGGTTCCGGAAGCACCTAAAAAATAAACTTTTACTTCAACGTTAGTCATCTTATTTTTAATGTTTGCATAAAGATTCCATTTCCTTGAGTATTTTTTCTTTTCTGGTATCAGAAATACCTAAATGATCCAGAAAAAAATGGTCATTAATTAATTCCAGACATAATACTACATCCCGACTCAACAAAAATTGTTTTTCGCGAGAAGTCAATAAGGTGGAAACCGTTATTGGGTATAAACCAGTAGAATCGATTTGGTCTTTTATAGCCTTTCCTTTTGGGTAATCCCAACTCAACAAATGTAAACAGGAACACTTGCCATAAGCTAAAGCATCTTCTGTAAATCGGGTATTGGTTACAACCCAACCTTGTTTTATGGGAAGTTTTTTCTTTGCTTTTTGGGCGTTAAAACGCACAATATCTCTATAACGTGAATCAATGTATAACGGTACCTTTACATCGCAATTGCTGCCTTCTAGACTATGAAATTTACATTCAATTAAAAATAATTCTCCGTCTTTTTGAGCCATTACATCAATTTCATGAGAAACACAAGCGCCTTGAAGTATTTGTCCAATTTCTACCTTATATCCAGTGTTTTTGAGAATAGCTGCCACAAACTTTTCAAAAGGAAAACCTGTTGGTCCAAGCTCATAAATGGCTTTTTTTAATTTATATTTTGAAGCTATAAAGCTGTTTTTTTTCTTTAGTAAGTTAAATGCTCTATTGTATATTTCTTTGGTTGAAATTCCCACATAAAGTTCTTCTTCTATTTTATTTAAAATCCATTGAACCATTTCCTCAGTAGCACCGGCTCTTTTTAATGAAGTAGCAACTTTTTTTGAAGAAAAGTCAACTTTTTCACCAGATGCTTTTATAATTGTTATGTTTTTATTTTGCATCACTAGTTTTTTAAAAGTTGTTTCTAAGGTATGAAAACTTATCGATAATTTTAATTATATCGTTTTTGTTTCATTTATCTTTATAGTAATGTAAAGCTAAAACTACGATACTAGGTTTTCTATGAGATATGTCACCATTAGAATTTTTTATAATTTTTTTCAGTTACTTAAAAGTGATAAATATCATAAAATAAAGCCTTTAAAATACTTACATTTATGAAGTAATTTTCAATTAAAAGTTATGAAAAAAATATTTTTCTTAATAGGATTGTTTCTCCTTCCTCTTTTAATGCAAGCACAAACAATAAAAGATGTTGATTTTATTGCTCCCATTTTAGATGGATATGCAGCTGTTAAAAAAGGCAATCAGTGGGCATTTATGAATGCTCAGGGCAATATAGTGATTGATTTTAGAGACGACCTAGTAGCAAATGAAAAAGGAATTGCCGGTATAGATTTAGGAGTTTCCAGCCAAAGTTATCCCCTGATGTTAGAAAATAGAAGCATTATAAAAACTATGAAAAACGGAATTGCTTATTATGGGTTTATCAATTCCATTGGCAAAATAGCAATTCCTCCCATTTATTTAAACGTCACTAATTTTAAAAATGGATATGCCTTGGCATTACATCTTAATGAAATTGTTCTTGGTAGTAATGCTCCTTTAGGAAAAAGAGTAGTAACCTATGAGTATAATGTGGTTTTGATGGATACGAATGGAAATATAATAAAATATGTTACCGGACCATTTCCGATTTCACTTTCTAAAGAAAAATTGAAAGTTGCTCCCCCCATTTTTGCTAAAGACATTTCTGAAAATCTAATTGCGGTAAGAACCCCAAATGGCAAATGGGAAGTAATAAAAATTAAATAAATTTTTATAAAAAATTAAAGACTATGCCTTATTCTAAAAAAATTCAAAAATTCTATCAAAATCTAGGAAAACTGTTTTATGCTATCGCCGCAATTGACAATACCATCCGAGAAGAAGAAGTACAAATGCTAAAAAATATTATTAAAGATAAGTGGCTTCCGCTAGATGATTTTAGTGATACGCATGGTACCGATTCTGCATACCAAATTGAAATTGTATTTGATTGGCTTGAGGAACAACAAGCAGAACCTAATCGTTGCTTTGATGCATTTAAAGAGTTTAAAAAAGAGCACGATTCTTTATTTCCTATTGCAATTAAAGAACTTATTTGGAATACAGCAGAAGCAATTGCAAGCTCCTTTGCCGGAAAAAACAAATCAGAAGTGATACTTCTCGCTAAATTAAAGTTGCTTCTTAAAGAGTAATCTAGAAACCATAGGGTTCACTTTTTTTACATTTTTCATCCTTTTTTATTTGTTTTATTTAATAATGAATGATATCCCAATAAACTTTAGTGGTCTTAGTGATGCAGAAGTTATTTCCTCTCGTGAAAAATATGGGTGGAATGCTATGGAACATTTAAAAAAAGGATTTTTTTGGTCTAGTGCAAAAGAAATTGTATTTGAACCTATGTTTCTTTTATTAGTTGCTACTTCCACCATATACTTTATTTTAGGGGAATATACCGAAGGTTTTTTTTTGCTAGGTGCCATTTTACTTATATCAACTATTTCTTTTTTTCAAAATGCTAGAAGCAGAAATGCTTTGGATGCATTAAAGGAATATACCCAAACTCTTTCCAAAGTTATTAGAAATAAGAAGGTCGTAAAAATCCCATCAGAAGAAATTGTACTAGGTGATTTTGTATTGGTTCAAGAAGGTGAAATGGTTACTGCCGATGGAATAGTGGTGCAGCAAAATGATTTTTCTGTCAATGAGTCTATATTAACAGGAGAAGCATTTGCTGTAACTAAACTTTTGGAAGATACCGAAAAAAATCAAGTTTATCAGGGTACAGCAGTGGTTTCAGGTCAATGTATTTTTCAAGTAACTGCTATTGGTAAGTATACAAAGTTTGGTGAAATAAACACCTCTTTAGGGAAAATTGAAAAAATAAAATCGCCATTACAATTTCAAATTAACCTCTTTGTAAAGCAAATGGCTATTTGGGGAGCCCTTGTTTTTTTAGTGATATGGGGAATTAGTTTTTATAATTCGGGGGATATATTAGATAGTTTATTACGTGGTTTAACCATAGCAATGTCGGTTTTACCGGAAGAAATTCCTGTTGCTTTTGCAACTTTTATGGCGTTAGGAGCATACCGTCTGATGCAATTAGGCATTATAGTAAAACACACGCAGACTATTGAAACCCTTGGCTCTGCTACAGTTATTTGTACCGATAAAACTGGTACTATTACCCAAAACAAAATGCAACTTTTTAAAATTTACGATTTTAAAAAGGATGTCATTTCAGAAAAATCATCATGGAAATCACCCGAAAATTTACATATACTTACCACAGCCATGTGGGCAAGTGAAATGATTCCATTTGATCCTATGGAGAAATCTTTACATCATTTTTATCAAGAATTGGTTCAAAAAGATGAACGTCCTTTCTTTAAAATGGTACATGAATATCCGTTGGGTGGCACCCCACCTATGATGACTCATTTGTTTGAAAATGTAAAAGGAAAACGCATCATAGCAGTAAAAGGAGCACCCGAAGCGGTTATTTTGCATTCCAATTTAAAGAAAACAGAAAAAAATAAATTGCTAGCAATTACAGATAAACTCGCATCAGAAGGACTTCGGGTTCTAGCCGTGGCTGAAGCATCATTTTCGGGAAGTAATTTTCCAAAGACACAAGAAGAATTTGAATTTCAGTTTCTAGGATGCATTGCATTTTATGACCCACCAAAAGAAAACATAGTTACTACTTTAAAGCAGTTATATGACGCAGGTATTGATATAAAAATAATAACTGGAGATAATGCTATAACTACCAAAGCTATTGCAGAGCAGGTCAAATTTAAAAATGAGGCTCCTATTGTTACTGGGAATCAATTGCAACAACTAAGTGAGGAAGAATTTGACGAAAAAGTAAGACAAACAAAGATATTTACTAGGATTTTTCCAGAAGTAAAGCTGCGGATTATAAATAGTTTAAAAAAACAAAATCAAATTGTAGGAATGACAGGTGATGGCGTTAATGATGCTCCTGCTTTAAAAGCTTCTCACATAGGTATTGCTATGGGACAACGCGGCTCTGATGTTGCAAAAGAAGCTGCTTCTTTAATCTTGTCTGATGATGATTTTGGACATATGGTGGACGCAGTGGCCATGGGAAGAAAAATTTATTTAAATCTTAAAAAAGCTATTCAATATATTATTTCTATCCATATTCCTATAATTCTAACGGTTGCTTTACCGCTTATTTTAGGGTGGATATATCCGGTTATTTTTACGCCAATTCACGTGATTTTTTTAGAATTGATTATGGGTCCTACTTGTTCTATAATCTATGAAAATGAACCTTTAGAAAAAAATAGCATGCAAAAACCGCCTAGGGCATTGGAAACTACTTTTTTAAATTGGAAGGAGCTTTTTATTAGCATTATTCAAGGATTAGTTATTACTGCAGGCTGCTTAATTGCATATCAATATTCCACACAAAATGCCTATAGTGAAAATATTACACGATCAATGGTTTTTGGCACCTTACTCCTTTCTAATATTTTTTTAACCCTTGTAAATAGGTCGTTTTATTATTCCGTGTGGAGCACATTTCAATATAAAAACCGTTTGATTTGGATCATTATCTCTATTACTTTTGGGTTTTTATTATTGTTGCTATATCAGCCTACAATTGCTGCGTTCTTTAAATTAGAAGCTTTAAATCTATTTCAATTTTTAGTGATTTTTATCCTAGCATTTGTTGCTGTTCTTTGGTTTGAAATTTATAAATGGATATTACGATTGCAAAATATAAAAAGTGCTTTGTGAATTTTAAAGGTATTAAGGCAATTTGAAAATAGTATAGATATGAAAAAGTCGGAAAAAATACTTCCTATTCTTAGTGAAGAAAAAAGCTTTTTATCTGGACCAAGATCTCGTCTTCGGGAATTTTTTTTTACAATACGAGTAGTTTGGAGTTTTATAAGAGGATTTCAAAAAATGCACTTTTTAGGGCCTTGTGTCACCGTTTTTGGTTCGGCGCGATTTGAGGCAGATTCTCTGTATTACCAGCAAGCCGAACAAGTAGGAGCAGCGGTTGCAAAACTTGGTTTTACAATAATGACAGGTGGTGGACCCGGAATCATGGAAGCCGCAAATAAAGGCGCTTATGAAGCTGGGGGCTACTCCGTGGGTTGCAATATTGTGTTGCCTTTTGAACAAGTGCCTAATCCATATTTACATAAATGGATTACCATTCCTTACTTTTTTGTTAGAAAAGTTTTGCTTGTAAAGTATTCGTATGCATTTGTTGTAATGCCAGGAGGAATTGGCACTTTAGATGAGTTTTTCGAATCTCTTTTACTTATTCAAACCAAAATCATTCATCAATTCCCGGTTATACTTTTTGGAACGGAGTATTATAAAGATTTGATTGCACAGCTCGAAAAGATGAAACAACAAAAAAGTATTGACAATTTAGATCTAGAAAACCTATTAATTACCGATTCTGTTGAGGAAATGATAGCGTACTTAAAAACCAATGCTATTAAAAAATTTGGGTTGGTAAAAAAAGTATCAAAACCAAAATGGTGGTTAGGAGAGTCCAAAGTTTAAGCTTTATTGATTTTTGAATCCAACTTTGCTTTTAGCTAAAGGAACTTCCCATTGTATCATTTGTTTTAAAAATTCATCCACTTTTTCGACTATTAATTTTTCTGTAATTTCCTTAGGTGTAAAAATGCCTAGGTCTTCAATTTCATTTTCTAAAGGAACTGTATTTTCAACTATAGGAAATAACACAAATACATTTATATCGCCATTGTGCAGTTGTGAAAATACCAGTGAGCCTCCTTGTAAAAATTGAAAGGAGGGAATACCATTAGCCATTTCCATAAGTTCCGGCGGAAAGGAATCAAAATTTATATTAATAGCTTCATTAGTATGAATCCATTTTAATTCTTGCACTTTCCAACCTACTAGATAGGTGTTTTCTACTTTCTTTAAGGTTTGAAAAATTTGAGTTTTTATTTTAGTATCCCACAAAATACGTTTTTCAATTACGGTTTGTATGGATGTTTTGTATTCGTTTATTCGTTCTTCCAGATGTTCTATTTTCATGACAATAATGGGGTAGTAGTTTTCTAGGTATTTCTATTTTTCGTTAAAACCCTCAAAAAAAAAGTTATCAATTTTTTTCATCTTTAGCATTTTCTCGTTCTAGTTTTCTAAAATACCTTCTAAAAAGGAAGTTATGTTTAAGAGCTTCCATGTTTTCGTTTAGTTTTTCGGTGGCTTGATCTATATTTTTCATAGAACTGTCCAGATGATTAACAAAAATGGTATCATTCATTACATAGTTTAATGCCCCCTCATTGTTTTTGAGCTCTTTAGAAAATGCATTAAAATTTGCCGTAATTTCATTAATTTCAATAGCCGACTGGTTTAAGCTTTCTATTAAAAACGACATTTTTTTAGCAGAGATTGTATCATTAAGCAGCACACCTGCAACACTATTTTTTATATCAATAGCATCTATCATTTTATTTAATTTGGTAACCGTTTGTAGAGCCGATTTACTTATTAATTGCAGGGTACTAATACTTTGTTTAATTTCGGTAGCCATCGTTTCATCTTTAATTAAAGCCCCTAAAAGTCCTTCACCTTTGTTGATGGCATTGGTTATTTTTAGTAAATCAGCAGTAAGTAATGCTGCATTTTCATTAGTGGTATTCAGTGTGGTTAACATATCGGCGGTTGCAATTTTACTTATGGATTTTATGGTGTCACCTAATTGAATATGTTCTGATGCACTTTCCTCACCGGGAAGAATATTTACAATCATACTACCAACAAGCCCATCGGAACTTATTGTGGCAAGTGCATTTTTTTTAATTAAAGTCAAAGTTTTATTTTGGATGATCATGTCTACACAAATTGCAGTATCATTTAAGATGGAAATATTTTTCACGGTTCCAACGTTTACTCCTGAAAAGCGAACATTATTGCCTAGTTGTAAACCGTTTACATTTTTAAAAACAGAGCTTATTTGCGTAGTATTTCCAAACAAATTTTGCTGTTTTCCTATGTAGTAAACTGCAATTACAAAAATTAGTAGTCCAAGGATTACGAAAATTCCTAATTGCAGGTTTTGAGTGTTTGTTTTTTTCATTGTGTATTTATTTAAAAAAGGCTTTAATTTTTGGGTCGTTTGATGAGCTCAGCTCGGTAAAAGTGCCTTCCGCATAATTAATTCCATCTAATAATAATAGCATTCTATTCGATATTACTCTAGCACAATCTACATCGTGGGTAATAATTAGGGATGAAGTTTTAAATTTTTCTTGTATCTTTAGTATCAACAAGATGATTTCTTTGGCGGTAATTGGGTCTAAACCCGTAGTTGGTTCGTCATAAAAAATAATTTTTGGTTTCAGAATTAGAGCTCTTGCTAAAGCTATTCTTCGTTGCATACCGCCTGAAAGCTCTTCCGGCATCCAATCTACTGTATGTGTCAGGCCAACGTTTTCAAGGGCTTCCATAACTAATGTATCGGTTTCTTCTTCGGTTAGTTTTTTAGAATGTCTTCGCAACGGAAACTCTAAATTTTCTCTAACCGTCATCGAGTCATATAATGCGCTTCCTTGAAAAAGAAAACCAACGTTTGTTCGTAAATCATTCATTTCAGAATGATTGAGTTTTGAAATATCTTGCCCTAATAATTCAACACTTCCACTATCGGGGGGCATTAACCCAACTAAACATTTAATCAATACAGATTTTCCGGAACCGGATTTACCCATTAGCACCAAATTTTCACCTTCAAATAATGAAAGGTTAAACCCATTTAAGACTTTGTTATCCCCAAAGCCTTTAAATAAGTCTTTCACTAAAAGAACTTCTTTATTTGATTTAGAATTCATTATTTTATTTGCTAAGTCCATGGTTAAACAAAAATATCGGTTACAAAAACAGCAATAAAGTCAATGATAAACAATAGCATAGAAGTATAAACGACAGCAGAGTTTGACGCTTTTCCTACGCCGGCGGTTCCTTTTTTACTGGTATATCCTTTAAAACAACCCACAAGACCTATGGCAAATCCAAAAAAGAAGGTTTTTATAGTAGCTGGAAATATATCACTAAATGTTAATGCTTCAAAAACCTGATTAAAATACAACACAAAGGAAACACTACCTTTCATGTTTTCTACTATTGCAGAGCCTATTAACGCAATAAAATCGCCAAAAATAACTAAAAGAGGAAGCATTAATGTTGCAGCTAAAATGCGCGTTACCACTAAATATTTAAAAGGATTAGTTCCAGAAACTTCCATGGCATCAATTTGTTCTGTAACACGCATTGAGCCAATTTCGGCACCTATACTCGATCCAATTCTACCGGCGCAAATTAAAGCGATAATTACAGGACCAATTTCTCTTACTATAGAAATACTAATCATGGAAGGCATCCAAGCAACAGCACCAAAATCCATCAATGTGGGTCTGGTTTGTAGGGTAAAAACAATGCCTAGTATTAACCCGGTGACACCCACTAAAAAAAGTGATTTATTTCCCATCACATAGCACTGGTTGAGCAATTCTTTAAACTCAAATGGCTTTGTGAAGAGTTCTTTAAAAAATCGTAAGGAAAAAAAAGACATTTCTCCAATTTCCATAAAAAAGGAAGCAATGTTTTGTTTCAGAGAAAGTAAATATGCCATGTCTTTTTTGTTTTGTCCTAATCAAAGTTAGTAATTTAAGTACAGATTAAAATGATAATAGTCAGCTATTAAATGATGAATTTTTCTAAAAAAATAGTACTTTAATTTATACTTTTGTAACTTATGTTGCTGATGTTAGTTCTTTTTTAGCAGACTTTTGTAATCAATTAATAAATAAAAAAATAAAACAATGAGCTATTATTTTTCAAAAACAGTAAGCTATAGTTTTGATCAAGCTATCGAAAAAATTACTGAGGAATTAAAAAAAGAAGGTTTTGGAATACTTACTGAAATAGATGTAAAAGAAACGTTCAAAAAAAAGTTAGACGTTAACTTTCGTAATTATAAAATACTTGGAGCTTGTAACCCACATTTTGCATTGGAAGCCATACAATCAGAGCCAAATATTGGTGCGATGCTTCCGTGTAATGTTATTGTGCAGGAACTGGATAATGGAAAGGTAGAAGTGTGTGCTGTAGATCCTGTTTCTTCTATGATGGCAGTAAAGAACGATTCTTTAGGCACCATTGCAAATCAGGTTAGAGAAAAACTTCGTAAAGTGATAGCAAACTTAACCTAGGAGAAAATAATGGATATAGAAAAATTAATAAAAGATAAACAAGCAGTGATTGTTGATGTTCGCACAACCAATGAATTTAGTGGAGGTCATGTGGTAGATTCTATAAACATTCCGCTTCAAGAAATTGGCATGCGGTTAGATGAAATTAAAGAAATGAAAGAACCCTTAGTGTTGTGTTGTGCATCCGGAAATAGAAGTGGTATCGCTGCTCAATGGCTTTCCAGCCAAGGAGTTATGTGTTTTAATGGTGGCTCTTGGCTGGATGTAAACTTTTTTCAATCACAAATACTTTAATATGATTACAACGTTAAAAAATATTTTTGGAATAGGTCCCAAAACCGATTATGCCTTGATGGTAAAACAAGGAGCTATTATTTTAGATGTTCGCACCAAAAGTGAATTTGAAGGTGGTCATTTAAAAAATGCAATAAATATTCCACTGACTGATTTGCAAAGCAATCTTCATAAATTGAAGGATAAAAATAGCCCGATAATTGCCTGTTGTGCATCAGGAATGCGAAGCGCTTCAGCAAAAAATATATTAAAATCTAGCGGATATCAGCAGGTTTATAATGGTGGTGGTTGGAATACTTTACAAAATAAAATAGGCTAGCATTGCAACTATTTATTTTATATTGAATTTATTTTTATTTCTAATAAACCATCAAACATCATAAACATTTGACCCCGCTGGGGTCGTATTTGGCTATGACTATTTTCTATAAAGATTAAACCCCTCCGGGGTTTTATTTGGCTTTCGTTATTTTCTTCTATAATGTTGATGAACCCAGAGGGATCCAATGTTTATAGCAAAAGAAGAATATTTTAATTGGAACCCAGCTGTTTTCAATGTTTATTGCCCTGTAATCCTTCCTTATGAATAAATATTTATTTTTATTTCTAATAAACCATCAAACATCATAAACATTTGACCCCGCTGGGGTCGTATTTGGCTATGACTATTTTCTATAAAGATTAAACCCCTCCGGGGTTTTATTTGGCTTTCGTTATTT
>Ga0210052_1000105_pt1 | contig 73341 bp, 69 predicted proteins | sample CryGeymeta201508_FD_183976 | JGI IMG/M metagenome (GOLD analysis project Ga0210052, IMG submission 183976) | Groundwater microbial communities from Crystal Geyser aquifers in Utah, USA - Crystal Geyser metaG 2015-08 (SPAdes) (version 2) | ecosystem: Environmental > Aquatic > Deep subsurface >...
CTACAACACCGTGAAACCTCACAAAGGCATTGGAAATATGACACCACTGGAAAAACTGATACAATACTTTTATCCAGAACATTTATGACAAACTGTAAACAACGCTCTAGAATCTAACACCAAATGTATTAAGCATGTACGCCACATAGGACGTGCAGTTGTTTTGGTAGAACCCGTAGGCATCTTCTTTGAGAATAGTTGTTGTACATCCAGAGGTTACCTTATAGTCGTAGCCATGGTTGCTATAGCCGAACACCGTCGTCGCAAGCAATGACAGAAGAAAAAACACGATTAATTTGGCGACTTTCATTTTCTTTCATCTCCTAGTTGGTAAAGAACAAAAAAAATAGGGAAAATATATCTCCCTCTCTTGGTTCATGTGAACATATGCCAAGAGAGGGAGATATATCTAAACATCAGAATTCTTATTGTCAGCATCTTCTATCGTGTCCAAAAAAATATCGAACACTTTACCTTTGTACATCTCCTTATAGGCATCGCGATCACCAGTGATTGACACTGCTTGAGAATGACTATAGCAAATAAAGTACTTTTCTGTTCGCATCTTCTCTATGCTCATCCCACACTGCGACGTTTGCTCTACTGCCTTAGTTTTATTATCAATATTGACCCTACGAAGAGCAAAATCGCTACAGCTAGAATATACGCCAATTCGTGGACTATCATCCATATAAAACACGCAAGGAATTCCCTGTTTCTCTTCGAAATCATGAATCGACTGCAGATAAAAATATGCTATAGGCTGTCTGGTAGTCTCATCATAAACCATCGAATACTTTAGATTATCACTCATATCCAGCGTTACCTTGAAGCGAACTCCCAACTCCGGAACAGGATACCATACCAAATTTTGCTCCTGATTCTCTTCTTTTGATGGCAATTGTTGTTCTACGAGTTGCTGCACCACTTCTTTTTTAACGCTGTTCACACTTTTCCAATACCAAATCCCCGCACAGAGAGCGAGGACGGCGATAATAAATGCAAAATGTATCTTCTTCATATAGTTCACTCTCATTACATACAATTGTATCTTTGTAAATTTCCTTTGTCAAGACTTAGATGATGTTTTTAAACAATAGAGTATCTTTCCAAAAAACAAGAAAACCCATCTTGCGATGGGTTTCAATGTCTTACAGCACTACCTGAAGAAATTCCTTTATCTTGGGGTAGAGTGCGTCAAAATTATAAACAATTCATAATCTTTTGCGGTTAGTCCTTTTCGTAAGGTCTCTAGTTTTATTATGTTTCATTGCTAGAAATGCTCTCGTCGAAACGTCGGCACTTAATTATACAATGAACGACCATAATGGTTGTGAACCTGATTTTGAGTCAGAATTCGTACACCTTTATCTCCCTAGAAAGGAGGTGATTCATCCACAGCTTCCGCTACGGATGCCTTGTTACGACTTCACCCTTATTACCAACCCTACCGTAGTTCCCGATTTGACACAGGACCTTCTGGTATTGCCGGCTCTCTTGGTGTGACGGGCGGTGAGTACAAGATCCGAGAACGCATTCACCGTTGCGTGGCTGATCAACGATTACTAGTGATTCCAGCTTCATGCAGGCGAGTTGCAGCCTGCAATCCGAACTGAGACCGAATTTTTGGGATTAGCTCCATCTCGCGATTTGGCAACCCTTTATTCCGGCCATTGTAGCACGTGTGTCGCCCAAGGTGTCAAAGGGCCATGCTGATTTGACGTCATCCCCGCCTTCCTCCCTCTCATCTATTCGCGAACGAACAGATGAATTTTTAATTCAGAATTTAAAATTTTGAATCAAATACGGAATCTTAATTTTGAAACATTCGAAATTCAATCAATAGGAATTCATTCGAAATTCGAAATTAATAATTCGATACTCATCTGCGTTCACACGCAGATGAGAGGGCAGTCTGAAGTGACATATATAACACTTCACAGGGGTTGCGCTCGTTTCCCGACTGAACGGAACATCTTACGACACGAGCTGACGACAACCATGCAGCACCTGGTCTAGCACCCTCGAAGGACATCCCATTTCTGGGCTCTGCAGCTAGATTTCAAACCTTGGTGAGGTGCCTCGCTTACTGTCGAATTAAACCACATGCTCCACCACTTGTGCGGATCCCCGTCTATTCCTTTGAGTTTTAATCTTGCGATCGTACTTCCCAGGCGGCATACTTAACGCGTTAGCTCCGGCACAGAAAGGGTCGATTCTCCCTGCACCTAGTATGCATCGTTTAGGGCGTGGACTACTAGGGTATCTAATCCTATTCGCTCCCCACGCTTTCGCAGCTCAGTGTCAGATATGTGCCAATCAGTTGCCTTCGCCTTGGGTGTTCTTTATGATATCAACGCATTTCACTACTACACCATAAATTCCACTGATCTCTCACATCCTCTAGACATGCCGTTTCGAATGCTCGTTCGGGGTTGAGCCCCGAGATTTAACATCCGACTAACATATCCACCTACCTGCCCTTTACGCCCAATAAATCCGGATAACGCTTGAGGTCTCTGTATTACCGCTACTGCTGGCACAGAGTTAGTAACCTCTTATTCTTCAGGTACTCTCATCGAAATTGCTCCCTGAAAAAAGCGGTTTACAACCCGAAGGCCTTCATCCCGCACGCGGCGTCGCTCCATCAGACTTTCGTCCATTGTGGAATATTCTCGACTGCAGCCACCCGTAGGTGTTTGGACAGTGTCTCAGTTCCAATGTTGGGGGCCGTGCTCTCACACCCCCTACCCGTCATAGCCTTGGTGAGCTATTACCTCACCAACAAGCTGATAGGACATAGGCTTCTCCTAAAGCGATAAATCTTTACTCCGTAGAGCATATCATGTATTGTTCCAAATTTCTCTGGATTATCCATGACTTTAGGGAAAATTCCTATGTTATCCGAACCCGTTTGCCGAGGGTCTAAACCCTCTCGACTTGCATGCCTTATCCACGCCGCCAGCGTTCATCCTGAGCCAGGATCAAACTCTCAATAAGAAAATTCAATCCAATTCTACACGAATGTAGAAAAAAAATTCAATTTAGTTGATAGCATCACTGCTATCGAATAGAGATTCTTCCGTGTAACTTGCGTTACAATTATTTTCTTCCGTCCTAGAAATGAATCTGGGGACAAAAGAAAACAAGGACTAACCACAAAAAATTGTGACTATATTGTTTATTGTTTTGTCTTATCAATTACACGAGGGTATATTTGATAAAACGTTTTGGCTCAATTGTTAAAGAAATTCTTACTCTTTACTTTTTTGAGAGAACAAAAAAAGTCCAAAGACTTTTTATGATTTCGCTCGTAAAAGAAACAAGAGAAATAAAAGCAAACTGTGAACCTAAGTTCATAAGATTGCTTACCTAGTATAGCAACTATTCAGAGCCTGTCAAGCCCCTTCTATAAGACAAGAAAGAAATACAAGGGATTTTTCACTCTATTCTATTAAATGGCTAATATAAGGCAAATTATTCACTACTTGAGGCGATTGTTAATAAAAAGAAGAGTGAGAAGTGGGACCACCATCCAGAAGATGAGAGCAATTGGTGATGCGAAATATCCATAGGCTGAAAGAGAAATAAAACTCAGAGCGATTTTATACGTAAGAAATGAAAGGATGACACTGATAATAATACCAGTAACCAAAATACTCATTACAAACAGTCTCCAGAAAAAATCGGTTCCAACATTGGACACATGAAGGTCAAAGAGACGCTTATCGACAGCGGTAAGAAACACAAGAAGAAGAATGAATATACCAGCCTTTGTATACGGTGATGTCGTAAAAACACTCGAAGGAATAACACCGACGAAGGCTAATGCAATATATACGTTGATAAGAATATTGATCATCTTGAAACGTCCAAACACAAAGCCGAGTATCAGACTTATTCCGATAAAAAGAAAAAAGAGAGACATATCTCCGGCGATATTTTTCGGTACATCAAAAGAAGTAAGGAAGTTCAGGAATGATGTCATATGATAATATATAACTCTTTATAGTGAAACTCGTCTTCAGTGTACCTCTGATACATTCACTCTGTCAAAATGGAAAAATGCTTCTATCTTCACAAAAAGCTTCTTTTCGGGGTATACTGAATATATCTTTAAATACCCGCTCCTATGAATCGTATTCGTCCATTTTTGTTTTGGCTTTTCGTAGTCATATTTCTCTCAACCACCAGCAGTGTCCTCTTCTATACCTTCGGGTATCGATTCAATTTCGAACGTGGAATCTTCGTTTATACAGGCTCTATTTCCATAAAATCTACCCCGGAAAAAGTTGATATTTCTGTTGATGGCGAACTCATTCCGCAAAAAAAACTTGGAATATTGAACCAGTCTATTCATATTGGAGGACTCACTCCCGGTGAACATATGATTGAGGTAACAGCCCCTGGATACACAACTTGGTCGAAGAAAACAACGATCCAAAGCGGTCTATCAACAGAATTTTGGAATGTCCTTCTCGTCAAAACGGAAAATACCAAGGAAGATGTTGAGCATACCGAAAATGCCAAAAGAATTTTTCAATCACGTGATAAATGGATCCTGGCAGTTGCCAAAGAAAAAGATAATCTGTTTATGGTAGACATAGTAAACACGGATACCCACACATCAAACACTGTGTTCTCTTTTCCTGCCGTCTCACTTCCAGAAGATACCAAAGAAAATATCGAGTGGTCCCCTGATAACAAGAAACTCCTCATACCTGTCACGAAGAATAACGAACGCGAATATTTTATCGTGGATATTGCAACGAAAGCGATGTTCTCACTTGGTGAAAAAGTAAATACTACAGAAGTAGGTATTATACAAACCCCAAGATGGGATCCCTCAAACAAAAATGGTCTCCTCTATATGAAGAATCATATACTGTATCGTATGAACACGGCATCACCAGAACAAGAACCTGTCATACTTAAAGAAAACGTCAAGAGTTATAACTTCTCTGGTGAAGACATCTATTATTTACAAAGTGACAACGGAGTGATATATCGTTTTTTTGGTAATAACCCAAATGAGAAGCCAACACAGATATCTACGACTACTATCCCTCTCATTGATCAGAGCGAATACACTCTTATATTATATGATGCTACAAGGCTTACACTGAGAGAAGAAAAAACCGGTAAACTTTGGCTCTATAATGATACTCATCAGGATTCTGAACGTACCCCTCTGAAAGAAATTGCCGAAAAAGATATCGACGGAGTACAGTTCTCAGACGATGGAAAGAAACTCCTGTTTTTCTCAAAAAATGAAATCTTCGTATATTTCCTCCGCGACTGGGAAGCACAGCCAATACGTATGAAAGATACTTCGCTACAAATTGCTCGCTTCTCAAATATCTGTAAAAATATTATTTGGGATGAAGATTATGAACACGTCTTACTCTCCATCGATGATACAGTGAAAATAATTGAAATTGACCATCGTGATAAACGCAACATTATGGATCTTGTAAAACTTCCTGGCCATATCCTTCAGATATTGCCACGTACTGAAGAAAATTTCCTCTACTTCACTGTAAAAGGCAATACCGTCAGTCGCATGGTACTTTCCGAAAAAACAAATATATTCGGCCTCTAATCCGCTCTCTACAAAAATAAAATGTCATTTTACGAAAAAATATTCTCTGCGCCGAATACAAAAAAAGAGTTTCGTATCATCAATGAAAATGAAACACTTCTTGGAAGAGGCGATAATAAACAAGAAAGCGAGAAAAACAAACAACTGAGGTCGGGCTTTGAGGCTATTCTGCAAACATTACAGAAAGATCCGGAGGTACTCAAGCAGAAAATTGAAAGATTAAAATCACTTCCTGATTACGACGGGATTTTAGGAAAACTCTCTCCATTTCTTTCAGAGGTGCATTGGGAAATGCTTACGGTACTTGAATCATATGATACAACCACTTTTAATCACTCTCTCCGTGTCACAAATTTCGTACATACTATCGCCACTGGTAGCGGTGCAACAGAAGCATATCTAGAAAGCCGTATTGCAACAGAAAAAAGTTCTTTTGAAAAACTCTATACCGCTTCTCTCTTTCACGATATCGGAAAAACAGCGATTCCTAAACATATTCTTCATGATGATCATTCGAGGCGTGAATGGGGAAAAAGAGCCAATATATGGGCAGAAACACACGGTAATGCTCATCATTTTAATCAGCAAAAACTCGAAACATTAGATGAGGTAGAACTCGATAACTATTTTATGCAGATTCATACTATCAGCAAATCTGATCCACTCAATATCGTCCCTATTGAAACATTTTTTGATGAATCAGATCTTTTACTTCTCAGAGAGCATGGTATCTCTCCACATGATACTTTCCGTAAAGTCCTTGAATGTCACGAAAAGGCAACGAATGCTATTTTGCTCTCACGAAAAATAATGTACATCGCTGCTGATATTGCGTCGCATCATCACGATTATGAAAGAAAACCTATTCAATTGGAACATTACAAAACAGAAACATCAGCCCTTCGTCTTGGATTTGAACTCTCTCTCCTACGATCAATGGATGTGTTCGATGCACTCACTTCGAGTGACCGTTCGTACAAAACGCCTTACCATCCCCTCCTCGCTCTTGAGATTCTTATCAAAGAAGCAGAGGCAGAATTTACCGAACAAGAACTCACGAAACATGTTGTGTCAGATCTCTATGCAATGCTCAAAACAGAGGGCCAAGATATCCCAACCACCGAATCCGAAAAACAGGCACGAATAAAAATACTGCGATTCATTGATTAGAGTATTTTTTTCTTCTTTTTTCCTTTCCTCCAAAAAAAATACCGCTCTCAAAAGAGGCGGTATTTTGAATTTTTTATGAAAATTAGCACTCTAATCACTGCTTCAGAAAACTCTTTTGCAAACTCCGATCCATTGTCAGTGAGAACAAATGCTATGGAAAGGGAAAAACACCTTAAGACAGAGCTCAAAGAATTCTTAGTGGCCTGTGAGGCGTGAGATTTGGCGCTCCAGGCAAATGTGAAGCGCGTGTAGATGTCTTCGAATGTGATGATGTATCTTTTGTTGCCCTCAATGCGTTTTTCAATACTTATCAAGCGCAACCATATGTCCAGGATAAAGAGCTTTAAAATCCTTTGGTTTCCTCAGTTTTTTCGCTCTTTTGATTTTTCTCACCTTGCCAAAGTGAGATACTTTTTGTGGAAACATTCTCAGGCCTCCTCAGTCTTTGATAATCCTGCCAATGGTTGTAATCTCTGGGCATTCTAAATTGTTTTCCTTACAGAATATTTTGAGTTCGTGATAAATCCGCCCGCTTCAGCCTGCCCGCCCCATTCCGATTTGTCGCGGAGCGACGCCACCTTTTTCCTTCTTCCGCGCCTGTGGCGCACCGATCCTTTTCTCTTTCGGATTCGGAAGTTTCAATTTGCGGTTCCTTTTGGACAAAATTCGAACTTTTTTTGCAGAAAATCCGGATTCCGATTTTTAGTTTTAGCCTCCGCTCATTCGCGGACAGCATAAAGGAAGTAATTTCATTAGTTATAACAACGAGTCAAAACTTGAAACATTTACCACTGGTTCATCATGTTTTCCTGAAATATCAGAGTGTCCTGCTCCCAAAAGTTCTCCAGCGGTTTTTAGCCCCTCCTGTACAACTTTAAAAGTTTCTCCATTAAAAACAGTTTCGGTATTTTTTGCTAAAAACAAAGCAACGGCACCGCTGACATGTGGCGTTGCCATGCTTGTACCACTTATTGTATTGTATCCACCACCCTTCCACGTGGAACGAATGTTAAGTCCGGGTGCTCCCAGGTCAACAGCTGCACCATAGTTACTAAATGAGGCAAATACATCATCATCGCCAGGGAGACCATCAGAATCTGCTAAAGCTGAGACGGTTATTACTGCATCATCATATGATGCTGGTATTGAATTCAGAGTATCTGCGCCTTCATTCCCTGCAGCCACTACATATGTAACACCTGCATCACGTGATTTGCAAATAGCAGCGTGCATTGCATCATTATTATCAATACCACAATTGTTATCACTGCTTCCTCCACCACCCAAACTCATATTAGCAACTTTAATATTAGATGTTACAGCATTAGCCGTTATCCAATCAATACCACAAATTACACTAGACAATGAGCCAGAACCTCTTTTATCCAATACTTTTACTGGAATAAGTTTCGCCAATGAAGCGACACCAACTACACCAATTGCATTATCGCTAGCTGCAATCGTTCCAGCCACATGAGTTCCATGCCCATTATCATCATTAGTTGTTGTTCTACTGATGCAAGATTTTCCGCTGCCAGATATAATATTACCAATCAAGTCTGGGTGAGTTAGGTCAATGCCTGTATCTAAAACCGCAACTACCACATTTTCTCCTTTATTTGAAATTTCACTTGCCCCAATTCGTGAAATGCCTGTCGGAAAAATTTCTACAGGTTGTGTAATTTTTCCGCTTGGCTTGCCATCAGCGGTAACAATTCTGTCTTCACTTATATATGCCACTCGTGAATCATTTTTGATTTTATCCAACTTATTTTGTGGAATAGTTGCAGCAAAACCCTTTAGTGCATTTTTATACGTAAACAAGTGCCCAAGACCCTGATTTTTAACAATATCGTCAGTTGCCACATCTGGATTAACACCATCCTTAAAAACTACAATATATTGGTCAGGTATTTTTCCATTATTATCTTGTCCTTCAGCTTTCACATTTGAAATTGCCGTCACTCCAAAAGCAGTCACAACAGCCATAATCCATGCAAGATATGTTCTTTTCATTGTTTTTTTATTAACTATTTACTGCTGTGAGTATAGCATTTTTCCAACAATTTTGACAACCTAAAACGGAGAACGGAGCAGACCGAGAAAAAACGCTATTTCAAATACTGCTCGACATTTGCCTTGTGTTCTTCAAACGTCTTAGCATAGTGAATTTGCCTGTCGCTATCGTGGAGATAATATAGGCAATCAGTTTCTGTAGGATTGAGAACTGCTTCAATTGCATCGAGTCCTGGATTACCTATTGGAAATGGAGGTAATCCTTTGTATTTATAAGTATTATATGGAGAATCAATGTTGGTTATGTCTGATGCTTTGATAGGTGCCCACCAACCAGTGTCGGTTTTGCCTCGTGCATATTGGACAGTTGCGTCAATTTCCAAATTCATATCCTGATTAAGCCTATTCCAAAGTATTCCAGCGATAATTGGCATGTCATCTCTTCCTCCTGCTTCCCTTTGCACAATTGATGCTAATTTAAGTCCTGTTGTCCATTTGATATTTTGTTGGGAAAACTGACCAACATAGGGAGCAAATTGTTCGTCAAAACGTCTTGTCATACGATTAGCCATATCGAATCCTTTTTCACTAACTGGAATAAGATACGTATCAGGAAAATACGTCCCTTCGATATAATCTATCCTCATTTTGGTATATTCCGTATTCCATTTATCGAGTTCTTCATCACTCCAATTGAATGTTTCCGTCAATTTCTCCCCAATCTGTTCTTTTCTTAAGCCTTCAGGAATTACCACCCATTTCATATCAGGAGCAGAACCAAGTTTATTGACGATTTGCCAAGCACTCATATTCTTTGACACATTATAACCGCCAGACTCAATCTCGCTATGTTTGAGAAACAAAACTATTCTGAAAGCTGTTTTGTTTTTTATCAAACCTTGGGTTTTCAACTTATCCAATGTTTGGGGGTCAGTTTGATTCCGATTAACGATAAAAACTTTCTGCTCTTCCTGAGATTGAGGTGCTGAAAACAATAAACGATTAGTCACAAATAAAACTGCCATAACAGCAACGGCTAGTCCGATAATAATTCCAAGTCTTTTCTTATTGTCCATATTCTCAGTTTAATCTGATTGGCTGGTACAGTCAAAAGAGCGGAGCGGTGGATACATACAAAAAACAGGGTTTCCCCTGTCTTTGCAAAATTTCACATTATTCCAAATCCTTCTTCTTCATCTCAAATTCTTCTTTGTTTATTTCTCCTTTGGCATAGCGTTCTTTGAGAATATCCAAAGGTGTTTTTTCTCCTTGCTTATGTTCTCCGTGATGACTGCAACAACCGTGCCCCATTCCGCCACGCCACAAGGCAATGACTCCCCAAAAGACCAGCATAAAAATCCAGCCAAAGCCGAAACTACCACCCCACATATTGCCCCAAGAGTTCCACATCATAAAAATTTCTGCTTACTATTTACGCTATCAAATAATATGTTTAAACCAGCCATATATTTCAAGCATCAACTTCTGCTTGCCACAAAATCAACTCCCTGAGTCTGCTATCCATAGATTCATCAATTTGCAAATGTTTGAGGAAAACGCTGTCACTTTCAACATCATTACTTCCAAAAGGTAAAATAAAAACATTGCCACTTTCAGGGTCATTTCCAAAAACTACTTTTATGCCTTCTTTTTCAAACCTTTGAATTAAATCATCTATGGGCGTGCAAAGACCTTCCAACTCCACATCATTGGCTTTCAATTTTTGATAACTTTCAGGGTCAATTTCAGAAAAAGGAATGCCCTCCTGCATCTCACTAAGTTCTTTCGTCAAAGCGATAATCTTTTTCTTTCTCTCTCTTCTCCAGTTGCCTCTTCTGATTTTTCTGCTTCAATTTTTCTCAACTTATCAGGACTGATTCTGTAGGCAGGACTGCGAGTTCCAGCTTCGTCCAAATTCATTACCGCATAAAGACCTTCCGATTTTTGATAATTCAAAATAACCACTTTTCTTCCTTCATCGGTTAACATAACGCTTTTATTATCATACTCAGCTTCCTTTCCTGCATATTCCGATTTTCTGCTTGTGTCCTCAGGCATTTCAAATCTTGGCATAAATTTATAGTTCAAAAACGCTGAAAATTTCAACCTTTCGGCGCGAAGCGCCGAGGTCACAATCGCCTCAAATCTTAATTTTGAAAAATGGAATAATGATAGTTTCCAGATGTTTTCTGTTGGCTACTTCAAAGCGATAACAATTTTGATGATTGAGGCGGGTATCTTTTTGAAAATACACGTTCCCGCAACCGAAGAATTGTTTGAGTTCATCGAGAATTTTTTTATGAAAATTAGCGCTTCGCCCACTGAAGGAAAATCAATTGCGTTTCAGGGTAGGATGTAGGAAACCCTACCCGATAACTGGCAAATATGTGCATCGACAATAGCCCATTTCATGACTGCAACCCTTACATGGCAGAGGTCTAATTTTGATCGCCTCTTCAACTGTGTAAATTTTGCCCTGCTAACTTTTGCAGTGATCACAAGAATTCGGACTGGCCAAAATTTCAACTTTCGAAACAACACCTGATTGCTTATATTGCAAAAGGTTGTCTATATTTGCCGTATTCAGATTATTTGATATTTTTTTGATTTCCTCTTCGTTCATATTTTAACTTTATGCTTATTTTGAATCTGTACCAAATTATACTACAAGGTAATCAATTATTGTTACCTTCTGGTCAAATTTTATACAAAAAAATTATTTCAATTTATAATATGTTGACCTCCCTTTGGCAACCTTAACAATAATCCCAAGATCAATCAGTTTTCGAAAATCCAAATTTCTTGTCGGCTTAGCACGATCTGTAATCTCGGCATATTCCTTATCAGTAATAAAACCTTTTTCCTTGATAAGATCAATTAATTTTTGATGATAGTCTTTCAGTATATTATCAGGACTGATAGTTTCCTTTTCCAATTCCTTTTCCACACGAAGCAGTTCATCGATAATTCCATCCGTAAAATATTCAAGCCAGCTCGTGAAATCGATTTGATCCTTAATATCATAGTAATTTCCCCTCAAACCAACTTCTTCAAAATACTTGGTAACATTGCTGTTGTAGTAATTTTCAAAGCTAAACAAGTTGAAAGTATCCAAGCCCATTTTTGCCAATAAGACTTTGGTGGCCAATCTAGCTGTGCGACCATTTCCATCAACAAAAGGATGGACAACCACAAATTGCTTGTGAAAAATTCCTGCCAAGATAAGCGGATCAACCGAGTTAGTATTTTTCTCCAAAAAATCAAATAATTCCTTAAGCATAGGTACCACATCCTGATGATCTGGTGGCCAATATATAGTTTTTCTAGCTATTGGATCATTAACAAAAACTGGCTCTTGCCTTATGTGTCCGCATCGATGCCTTGCGATAAGACCATCAGTAACCATTTTCTGAATCTTTTCCAGCCACTTGATATCTAAAGAAATCTTTTCAGCTTTTATAAGACCATCAAGTTCAACTAAGGCTTTATTGTAATTCAAGACTTCTTTCTCAGAATCACGAACATATTCAGGCTTATTCTTGAGAATTCTTTTAACATCTGTCAGTGGCAAAGGATTACCCTCAATACTGGTCGAGGAATAGACTGATATTTCTCTGGCTCGCCTTTCCATTTCCAGAAGCACAACCCTTGAAAAACTGCGACTATTAAGATCCGTAACAATTTCAGCTATGCGCTTTATATTGCCTAAAAGCCTATTTGTTATTGCATATTTTTGGCTAAACATAGAGTTTTCAGCTAATGCTTATAGACTAATAATAGACGATTATTAGACGATTGTCAAGTTCTAATCCAAAAATAACGATTTTTATCATATTTCAAAAATCAATTAACCACATAGGGAAACGCATCAATAAGTTCTCCTGAGTAATAGAATTCGTAAGCCAAGGATCCAAAGGTATATTTTATGCCCTCAACATCAATATTACTTCCTCCAACTTTAGGGTTGGGATTAGGTTTTGATTGCGGAAAACCAACATTAAAAAGAGTGCCTGCAATTTCCGGGCGATATTTGATATCATAGCCTGCCTTTTCCCATTGAGTCATCATCTGCTTCAAATAGATTGCGCCGTAGAGATAAGAATAATAATGTGTGTTTTCGGTTAGTCGATCATATCTATTATTGCCACCACTTCCATTTTCAAAATCTAAAACATTCTGCAAATTAGCACCCAAATAATATGGAGAGTTAGAGTCTTTCAAATGACCTTCCGTTTTAATTGCAGTATTTTCCTTAATTCCCATAATGCCGAGCGAAATTTTATTCGCATTACCAAGAATCTTCAATGGCTCAAAAAATTTCTTGAAAAGCTCGCGATCACTATTGAATAATCGCACCTGCTCCACTATCGCACAAGATACGAGCAGGCGCGGTTCTATTCCCGCTATTAATGACGCTTTTTCAATCACATCCTTGTCTTTGACGATTGCCTGTCTGATAGTGTTCCATTGTTCATTGTCCATCCAAGGAAAAATTGTTTTGCTCTCGGCTCCCAGATATTTTTTACCAATTAAATCATCATCAGTCTGAATATTGCCTGCATCACACTTGGCAAAAACACTATTTCCATTTTTTTCTTCAACTCTAATTCTTGCCGCCAAAATCATTTTTGAAGCAAGAATATCAGCATCTGTCTGCTGATATATTTTGATTATTTTCGATGCTGTCCCAGGAGAATATTGTCCTATTACATCAATCATGCAATAATTTTTTGCTTTCAATGCTTTCTTTTCAGAAAGTTGTTTTATTTGGAAATCCAAGTCATCAAGCGAATTTACGTCTGTATAATTTTTCTCATTTTCAACACCCAAAACCTTGCTTTGAGCTTGAGCTTCCTTACCTAGCAGTGCCTGAGAAAAACGCTCACTGTTTGCATCTATTGAACCCTGCACATCTGTCCAGTGCCAACGCACTGCGAAAAATCCAACCACCAATACAAAACCGACCACAGCAAAAAGGTATAGACTAATTTTGTATGCCTAATGAAAAAATATTCGTCCACGCTCATTCAAGGGCACATTTTAGCAAGGATGCAGATTTGACTTATTGCATATTGCCATTTTTGTATGCCGACCAAAGGAAATCGGCTTTACGTTGTTGCTGTTCATCGGGAGATTTGTAGTTCTTCTCAATAACATGAAATACAGCGGTGATCCACAGAATGGATCCTCGTACTCCAGTTTCGAGCTTGGAACAAGATTTACCGAAGATTTTGTCCAGCCTTGCGCTGTAACGCGGATAGTCAGGAATCGAGATCTCTTTGTTTTTCCTGTAACCTTGCTCCAAGCGCTTCACTTCTTCCTGAATGAGCTTGCTATATTCCTGCCCACCGATCTTTTCTGCAAGTTCGGCTTCAAGACTGTAGGCGTAGAGCTCATCCATAGTCCTCCTCTTGAGAGAATCTTCGATATCATTGAAAACATTGGCTGCGAAAGCAAGAGCATGACTTCCCTCGTGAATGAGGATTAAACCCTGCCAGGTTCCAGAAAACTGCGATCTCTCCTTGAGTACCAGCAATGGCTGTCTAGGATCAGGAATGTGAAATGCTGCGAGGTTTTCGTCGTATGCTTCTCTCCATTCTTTGCTAGCACCTCTGTCTTTTTTGAGCAAAGGCACTATGCAAAGATAGTAATCCTTTTTGCCACCAACTTCAACGAATTTCACGGTACGTCCATTCTTGTTGTAGATGGGCTGACCGATGAAAGCAGATTCGTGAAGAAACTTCATGATAGCCACGGCGTTCTCATTCTTGGTGAGCTTGGCAATCTTGTCTCCTTCGGCAAATTCCTGTTTGATAATTTCCTTGCGCTGAGCCAAGTCACTGGAAGCAGTTGCCGTCTGAACGAAAACAAGCAGAAACATCAACACCACAAGTAACAATCTTTTCATTTTTGATCTCCTTTTTCCTTTGAATTAGGGTTTTTTACCCAGTATGAACCTGAAAGGTTCGAGTTGTTTGTTTATGAACTATGGTTGATAAGTATACATCATTTTAGAACTGCTGTCAAGGTCACCGAATGTACCACTCTTTCTTATAAAGAAGAACAGAAAATTACTTCTCTGTCCCATTTTCCTCTCTTTATTTTTCATTCAATTGATCTTCTATGAGCATCAATCGATTATATTTACAGATGCGCTCGGTTCTCGAGAGTGAACCTGATTTAATAAGAGGACAGCCGGAGAGGTACTCAAGATTTTGAACTTTTTCCCTCTCACAATTAGTCAAATAAATGACTGTGGTTGCTGTTCGAAAATGAAGCGTATGCCACAGGAAGAACCCAGAACATCGACATCTGATTCCCAAAAATAAAAGCACCCATACATTATGGATGCTTTTACCTTATCTAAGCCTTTTTTGAAAGTCGGCTGTGGCGCACTTCTAGCGCTTCGCCCACTGTGGTGAACGACGAGCCTTCTTGAGTCCTGGTTTCTTCCGTTCAACAGCACGAGCATCACGAGTGAGCATTCCTGCTGATTTGAGTACGGCACGAAGGAGAACATCGTGTTTGATAAGAGAACGTGCAATACCGAGCTTGATAGCATCTGCCTGACCATGAAGACCACCTCCACGAACAACAACAGATACTTCAAAAGCAGATTCCAGTCCAACGAGTTTCAAGGGAGAGAATGCCATCGCTTCAAGAGCTTCAGTACCAAAATATTCACGAATGGCTTTTTTGTTGACCAAAGCTACTGCATTTCCTGCTTCTTCATTTGGGTACAATCGAACCTGAGCAACAGCAGTTTTGCGACGTCCTACAGCATATACATACGTTTTTGAAGCGCTTTTAACAGGAGTAGCTGAAGCAGATTGAGAAACCTTCTTTATTACTGGTTTCTTCACTACCTTCTTTACTGTTTTTACTTCTTCTTTTGTCGTTGTTGCTTTCGTTACCATAGTCGTTTATTCGTGAGTCACATGAATGATTGTTTCTTCGTGAGTATTTCCTTTATTGAGGCGCAGTCTTGGAAGCATCTTACCTCGCAGAGCATTCTTCGGTAACATATTGTAAACTGATTGCCAGAGTACCTTTCGAGAATCTTTCTTCAGTTGATCTTCAAAATTGATAGAAGTAATACCTCCTGGGTATCCACTGAAGCGATGATACATTTTCTTACTGGCTTTATTACCAGTAACAGTAATTTCATCAGTATTGATCACGACTACGAAATCCCCTCCATCGATATGAGGAGCATAGCCTACCTTATTCTTTCCCATCAGGATACAAGCGATTTCAGTCGACAGGCGACCCAAAACCTTACCCTTTGCATCAAAGAGGTGATATTTTCGATCGATCATTGTTCTTTTATTCTGTGCCATAGTTTCGTTTATACAAACTCAATAATTGCCATTTTTGCAGCATCACTCTTGCGTGGATCCAATTTCACAATTCGGATATAGCCACTCACGCGTTCTTCAAAACGAACACTAAAGTCACTCATCAGTTTCTTGGATGCCATTTCTGGAATCATACCTTGAAATTCACGAATGATAGCTACGCGACGAACAGGATCTTTTCTCCCTACTTTCGCTTTGTTGATGATCTGATCGATGAAATTTTTCATTTCTTTTGCTTTGGCTTCTGTTGTTGTGATGCGTTCATGCATAATAAGACTCCCTAAAAGGGTCTTCATAAGTGCTCTGCGCTGATCACGTCCTCTACTGAGAACTCGTCCTGAGTGTCTATGTTTCATATACTCGCTTTATTCAGTAGTATTATGCTTCTTCTTTTACTTCCTTTTTCTTCGTCACTTTCTTTGCTTTTTTCTCTTTCACTTCTTTTTTCTCTTCTCCTATTACGACAGCTTCTTTCTTTGGTACATCACCTTCGATTTCAGTCAGTGAAGAAAATTGAGAAACAAGAATAGCGACACTCTTCTCGAAAGCCTCTGCAGGAGACATACTACCATCGGTAATAATTTCAATCGTTACTTTATCATAGTCAGTACGCTTGCCGACACGCATATTTTCGATTTCATAGTTCACGCGCTTTACTGGAGTATAGATAGAATCAATAATCATGACACCAATTTCTCGGTCTTCGTTTTCACGACTTTCAGATGGGATATAACCAACACCTTTATCGACTTCCACTTCCATTTCAAACTCCACTTTCTTATCAGTCAGAGTAGCGATGACCTGATCACCATTGACTACCTCGACATTGGAAGAGGTGGTAAACTGTGATGCAGTAATCACTCCTTCTCCTTTACCTTTGAGTGTAATCTTGACTGGCTCATCTCCGAATAATCGAAAACGTACTTGTTTCAGGTTGAGAATAATTTGCACGATGTCTTCCATCACGCCCGGCAAAGTAGAAAATTCATGAGAAACACCTTTAATCTTTACTGATTTTGCGGCAGCACCGTCCAAAGAGGAAAGAAGAACACGCCTGAGGGCATTGCCAAGCGTCGTACCATATCCAGGATAACATCCCAGGATTTCGATTTTGCCATGATTTTCCGCGATGGCGGTATACTTTGGCTTTTGTGGAGAAGTGATGATCTGCATACTGTGTGCGAGTTTCGGATGGACTGTCGGACCTGTTTGACAATGGACCGTTCACCGGAAACATTTATTATTTAAAAATTTAATCGCTTATTTAGAATAATATTCAACTACCATTTGTGCATCGACACGTACGCCGACATCTTCATGGGTTGGCATCGAAACGACTTTCCCTGTTTGATTTTCAGCATCGAGTGAAAGCCAGTGTGGTACATCTTTTTTTGCTTTGAGGCTTTCTTCCTGATTCTTGAAAAATACTTTTGCTTTCTTATTGGTCTTCAAAGTAATCAAATCTCCAACATGGATTTCATACGAAGAGATGTTCATACGTACACCATTGACTGAAAACATTTTGTGACTGACTAATTGTTTGGCTTGAGCACGAGAAGCAGCAAAACCGAGACGATATACGACGTTATCCAAACGACGTTCCAAACGAGAGAGAAGCTGATCACCGGTAATTCCAGGAATATTTCGGACCTCGTCAAAGTGGTGACGGAATTGCCTCTCCATAACTCCGTACAGACGTTTGATTTTCTGTTTCATAGCTAATTGTCTTCCGAATTCACTTCCTCCACGAGAAGGATTGTGCCCATGAACACCAGGGGCATACGGACGGCGTACCATAGCACATTTTGGTGACATACAACGATCTCCTTTGAGAAAGAGTTTTTCACCAGCACGGCGACAGAGTTTACATTTGGAATCGATATTGTTTGGCATAGTATTTCTTAGCTTTATAACGAAGCGTACTTAGATACGACGTGGACGACGTGGACGACAACCGTTGTGAGGAATAGCAGTCAAATCTTTGATACTCACGAGATTGAAACCATTGTTGGCGAGAGCACGAATAGAACCTTCTCTTCCTGATCCAACACCTTTAACAAACACTTCCAATTCTGCAATACCATACTTCTTCACCTTTTCTGTGAGGTCAGCTACTACTTGAGTGGCAGCGTATGGAGTTGATTTCTTCGCACCTTTGAATCCGAGATGTCCCGAACTAGACCAGCCTAAGACAGCACCATTCAGATCAGCAATCGTAATAATAGTATTGTTGTAGGTACACTGAATACTGGCGCGACCTTTCAAGATCTGACGCTTTGACTTCTTGATTTTCTTCGCAACGATAACATCAGCAGATTCTTCTGTTGTTATCTTTTCTACTTCTCCACCCATGGCGGATCCGCCTTGGGCGGAAGTTTTTTTCACTTCTTCCATAATTCATTTTACTCACTTAGTATAGATTGCACGTCATTTCCTTTTATGTCTTGTCAGATGACTTCTTACGACCGCTTCCCATAGTCTTTCTTGTGTTGCCTCGTACTGTACGGGTATTGGTTTTCGTTCGTTGACCACGAGAAGGAAGTCCTTTTATGTGACGAGTACCTCTGTAGCAACCTATTTCCTTCAAACGCTTGATATTTGATTTAACCACGTGACGGAGTTCTCCTTCAACACGGAATTTTTTCTCGATTACTTCACGAAGACGGTTTGCATCTTCAGTCGCAATATCTTTCGTTCGAGTGTTTACATCAATAGCAAGCTCTTTCAGAATTTTCTGACTTGTTGTAAGACCGATCCCATAAACATAGGTCAGTGCGATTTCTATTCTTTTGTTATCTGGAAGGTTAATTCCGGCGATTCTTAACATAGAGTAATTGAAACAGGGTATTTATTAGCCTTGGCGTTGTTTGTGCTTTGGAGTAATGCAAATAACAAACAGCTTCCCTCGGCGTTTGACGATTTTACAATGGGCACAAATTTTCTTTACAGAAGCTCTCACTTTCATAGATTCTCTTCAATATTTCTTATTTATTGCGCAGGATAATTCTTCCTTTACTCAAATCATAGGGGCTCATCTCGAGAGTGACTCGATCACCTGGCAAAAGACGGATGTAATGAACGCGCATACGACCTGAAATATGAGCAAGGACTTCATGACCATTGTCGAGACGCACGCGAAATGTCGTGCTTGGCAAAGTTTCCAAAACTTCCCCTTCGACTTTAACCAACTCCTTGTTGTTTCCCATATATTACTCTTTGTATATATAAATGTAAAAAATCCAAAACATCTTCTTCATCTTCATTACGAAAAAAGAGGTGTTTATTTCGGACAAGAGCCTCTCACTCATAAAATATGACTGAGGGCAACCTACTCTTCTGAATCTTTACAATTTTTTTCAAAATGTAGTCTTATTGTAGCAGGTATTTAGATCTTGTCAACACTGCCATCCTAAAAGAACTTTATCCCTCTCTTTTTTGTATAAATAACCATCGGTACCTCCTTTATTTACCAAAACGTCTGCCTCGTGAAACATAATCAGAAATGGCTTCCTGTAAGCATAATTCATCAAAATCTGGATAATACTTCTCGGAAAAAAAGAACTGAACATTGGCGATATCCCACATCATAAAGCCTGCAGACAAATGAGGTTCACCACCGGTTCGGATGAGGAGGTCAACCGATGAGGTTTCTTTGGTCATCAAGTTATCCTTGATCACCTGATTGGTGATAGTGGTTCCAGGCTGTGTATTTACTATCTTCTGAATAGCCTGACGCATATCATCATCACCACTATAGGCTAAGAAAAAATTGAGAAAACGTTTATTATAATGCTTTGTCGCTTCAAGACATTCGTGCATAATTTTCTTCAAAGAAGCGGGGAATTGTTCTTCCCATCTTCCAATAAAACGAATATGCACTTCATCATCATGAATATCCTTACTCTCAAGGAGCTCCTTAAAATAGGTTTCATAAATACGAAGAAGCGCCCGACTCTCGAGTACAGGTCTTTTCACCAGATTCTCGAGCGATGATCCCCAAAAAGAGATTTCTTTGATACCGAGACGTTTTGCTTCACGAATCAATTTCTCGGTGTTGCGAGCACCCTCTTCGTGTCCTTCCCATGGTTCCAATTGACGGTCCGTAGCCCATCTTCGGTTGCCATCAGGAATAATCACAACATGATAAGGAAGACCATCATTTTCTTTTTCCGTTTTTTGTACCTGCATACATTCACAGTAAATTGCTTATTAAAAAAATCCTTGTCCAGCACTAATATTCCCGATGGGTCATATAATCTGCTACAGAAAGAAGAAAATTATACGTCCTTGTATCAATTCTCCCTTGCATCTTCACAAGAGATTGCTTGCCCTCCTCTATATATCTATCAGCAAGCTCCTTCGTACTCACAAACGCCCCCGATTCATGTATAATAGTACGAAATTCTCGTATATCATCCTCGCGTAAGTTCTCTCCTAACGAAAGAATCTCTCGCATGCGTTTCTTTTGACCAACTGTACCATCACGCAAGACACGAGAAACAAGAAGTGTAATTTTCCCTTCAGCAATATCAGAGCCTATTGGTTTGCCTAAGCGTTTCTCATCTCCAAAAATCCCCAGGATATCATCCTGAATCTGAAATGCAATACCCAAAGGAATAGCATAGTCTGAGAAACCAATCAGAATATCATCAGGTGCCCCTCCAAGCAGAGCGCCCAGATGGAGTGGTCCCTCAATGGTATATTTCGCTGTCTTATTTTTATACATCGAGAGAATTTCTTCTTCACTCGCGTTGCTCATATATTCTATATAAACATCCCGCACTTGACCGATGACGGTATAAGATACGATACTCTGTAATTTTGACAGGGCTCGGAATTTTTGTTCCAACGGAAACTTTGAAGAAAAGATAATATCATTACCAAAAGCACCAAGCATATCCCCGATGACGAGTGCGATAGAGTCACCGAAATGTTTCGTATCTCTCTTCGAAAAAAGAACTTGCCCAATATCCCTATAATGCTTATGGAGCGTTTCGACACCGTGGCGCGTATCATCCTGATCAATAATGTCATCGTGCACCAAAAGAAACGAGTGAATGAGCTCAATACTCATCGAAGCATCAAGAATCGCCAATTCGTCCTTGCCTCCTACACCGATATACCCATAATACATAAAAGCAGCCCGGAGGCGTTTGCCTCCAGCCAGAATAATAGACCGAGAATAACGTAAGGCATCCGTTACAAAAGCATCTTCTTTCTCCGCTTCTGCTATGACACGATCAAAATAGGCTGAAATCTTTGGATCGAGCTTGTCTTTGAAGGCTTTGAGTTCGATTTCGATATTCATTTGATGCTCATTAAAACATAACTGAAAGTATATCAAGAAAAAAAACCGAAGACAAGAGAACCTCGTATCAGTCTTCCTTGGCCATCCTGCTCTCAAAACCGCAGGAACTGTGCGTATTTCATATACAGTGCATACGTCGCTTTCACATCTCTTGCATTATAACGCGCAATCTCTTTACTTTTACCCTGAGCGAAAAGAGTGCCTACATCTTCTCCACCAATCCCCTCTTCTTTCGGACTCTCAATACCAAATGCCCGACACCAAAGATGCAAACTTCCTTTCCTTCGTAATGCACCGTAGAAAGTGAGTTGATCAAAGAGATCAATATGTTTCGCATTTTCCGATTGATAATTCATATATCTGTTGGACAAAAGATTTTTTGATGGCTTGATACCATGCACAGCCGAACGAACCATGAGAAACGGCACATCAAACGATCTCCCATTAAACGTCACAAACGTATCATATTTTTTTGCTACTTCCCAAAATTTCTCCAGCATTTTTTCCTCTGTCATGCACTCGAACCTGTATTCGTCTTCTTCAAAATTTGCCTTTTCTTTTTCTGGCAGAGAATCAAAATACACTGCCCCTTTGGTACGTTCTCCATCATACATACCGATAGCAACAATGTGCCCTGTGAGCGGTGAAAGTCCGGTGCTTTTTTTCACGTCTTCCAGAGAAGCTTCATATGTCTTACTTCCTTCTTCTGATTCTTGCCTGATCCACTTCGTCAGAACATTTTGGCTCATCTCATCGAACGTATCGAAATCTTCCCCTACTGTTTCAATATCAAAAATAAGAGTAGCCATAGAGATTACAATAACTGACGATTACGAAAGACAAAAAATGATTGCACCAGTTCATCCATATCTTTTTCTGCTATGATGTCTGTCCCAGAATGTTTTTCTGCATATTTGAGAAGTGCTCTTTTACCTGTTTGGCTTTTATACCACATTTCAAACTCCTCACCATATACTTTGAGGATATCAGCCTCCTCTTCTTCTGGTACTTCCTCCTCATTGGGATGGCAGTTGCGATAATCAAGTTTAGCAAAATAATCTTGCACGAGATTCTTTGCGAGGAACATTTTTTCTTTGAGAGTATCATCTTCTTTTATGACAGGTACCTGTTCAGCAATATTCATAATCATATTTTTACAGATTATAATTCCATTGTAACATAAAAAATTCTAGACCTCTTTTTCGTTCAACTCCCGAATAATAACAAAAAAAACGAAACGGAAACAATGTTCTTCCTTTTACTTTTCATTTTTTAGTTTTTGCAATACTAAAAATGTACTGTCAAATAAAAAACTACACTCATTCCAGTAAACACCATAAACTATAATAACCAAAACTCTTTTTGTTTTTGCGTTTCCGTTTATTTGTATTAGAAGTTTAGAAAATCACCAGCTCCCACTTGAGCCTCCCCCACCAGAACTTCCGCCACCAAATCCTCCAAAGCCCCCTCTACTTCCACCAGAACCGTCACTAAGCCACCTGTCCCTCCCTTTCCCGATCTTTATTGCTCTTGAAAAAATGTAATCGAATATCAATCCTAATATCCCGAGAATACTGACAAACCATAATCCTGCATTAAATGATTTCAAAAAGAATCCAATAGTAACTCCAATAATCGCTCCAATCAAACCACCTACCCAATAAGATCTACTCCGTCCCAGTTTTATCCCCAAAAGATAGAGGAAAGCAAAAAGACCAAAGACAATACCCTTTAGAATCCCATCATCATTTGAAGCATCTTTTATGGTCGTTTCGGCAATATTATCCGACGGAATATATCCTCCATCTGTTGCAGAAATTATTCTACTAACTGCCCCATCAATTCCTTGATAATAATTATCTGCTCTAAACGCTGGCTTCATTATATCGTTAATAATCCAACTTGATTGAGCATCCGTAAGTGCACCTTCCAAACCATATCCAACTTCTATTCTCATTTGTTTGTCTTGAAGTGCAACTAAAATTAAAACGCCATTATCTTTTACTTCTTCGCCAATGCCCCATTGCTTGAAAAGCTCGACTGCAAAATTTTCAATCGTGTCGCCTTGTAGATTTGGAATGGTTACAAGAGAAATTTCATTATTAGAACTCTCTTTAAATTGTGAAAGCTTATTTTCGAGTACTTGTTTTTGTTCCACGCTCAATATGCCTGCGTAATCATTAACGAATCCAGTTGAATTTCCTGGGTTGTAATAAGCGCTTACTGAAAGAGTAAGTGTAAAAAACAAAAACAATAAAAGTTCTATGGTTCGAAAAATTCTATTCATTAGTTTTGCAGATTAACTTTTGGAGCGTTTTCCGATCCCTTCATTGCTTCGAAATAATCCTTTTCCGAGAATCCAAGAGAGGAAGCAATCCATTTCGCAGGAATCCTCTTAATCATCACATTAAAATCTTTAACTGAGTCATTATATCTTTTCCTTTCAACACTAATTCTATTTTCCGTACCCTCCAATTGTGCCATGAGAGTTTGTACATTTTCATATGATTTTAATTGTGGATAATTTTCCATAATTGCCAAAAGCCTTGCAAATGAACCTTCTACCTGCGTAGCGGCTTCTGCTTTTTGATTGGAACTTCCTGCCCCTGCATAATGAGCTCTGGCCTCCGCCAACTCACCGAATATTTTCTGTTCTTGAATCATGACTCCCTTGACTGACTCCACGAGACTGGGAATCAAATCAAAACGGCGTTGATATTGGGTTTCCACTTGTGCCCATTGACTACTAATGGTTTCGTTCGTGGTTATTAGTCTATTATAAGTTAGCCAAACATAGCCTCCTACAATAACAACTACAGTTACTAAGACTACTAACGTTTTTTGCATAATTTTATCATTAATTATTAATCTAATTTGTTAGATTCCAGAGCGTTATTTATAATTATTCCTTTCGATTTTCTTTTCGGAGCACACTCGCTCACCGAAGCCCGTTTTACTCATTCCTGTTTTCCATTCGCTCTTTTTGCTTCTCAGAAGCAAAAACCCTGCCTACTGGCAGGCAGGCATGCCTGCTTCAGGAAAACAAGTCTCCGAAAAGAAAACTGAAAGGAAGAAAGGAGTATATAAATAACGCTGTCTATTCTTACGTATAATTGTAGTATGAAATTGGCGAGAATACAAATGTAATCAAATGAATGGGCGAATGTTTTGCACACGAATGAGCAGGAGCGTCAGGCACAAATTTCAAAAGTGGCACTTTTTGTAAAATGGAAAACGAAATCTTACGGTGATAGGAAGAATCAGGAAAGCAAGGGTGGGCGGAAATTAGAAGCTTTCTTCAAAAATTTCCCTGAAAGAAGCTCAATTTCCGGAGTATTAAAGATACGGACAAGAGATCTTCCTTTTAAGTATACATGTCCTTTGGTTCAGATCTGTAGCCCTAAGGGGAGTCGAACCCCTCTTACCAGGATGAGAACCTGGTGTCCTACCGATAGACGATAGGGCCTGAAAAAACTATTGTACACTCATTTCCACCATTTTAGCAACCCTTTCATCTTTTCCATTACTTTCCCCATAGCCTCTTCTGAAGCCATAATCATTGGATTCATAAATGGCCAGGGCGTCATACTTGGATGTGAAATATAATTAAACTTCATTAGAGATAAAATACTCAGTCTCAGTCCAATAACAAAACTTGCGAGTTCTGTTGAGGCTATGACACCATTCCCAAAGGCTTCGTATCCGACCAAACGCATCTTCGGTCCTGCAAAGATAAGTTTCACTTGCAAACTCTTTGCTCTTATAAGATCCTTGTATACATCTGTTGTGGAAGCTGTCCCTGTAACAACCCATCGAAACTTTTTGCGTGCCTCTATCTCTGTGAGACCAACCCCAGCATATTCTTTACCCAGTGTTTGAAAAGCAAAAGCTCTGGTGGAACCATTATATTTGATTGGGAAACCAGCGATTTGAAACCCAACAATTTTCGCCTGCTGAATAGCACTACTGGCAAGTGCACTTGGTTCAAACTCTCCTGTCACTGCAGACAGAGGCACGGCGCAATCACCACATGCATACACATGAGGAATATTTGTCCTCATTTTATTATCGACTACGATACCCTGTTTCGTAGATTCTATATCAGTGCCTGCGATGATATCCAGATTCGGTTTTATTCCAACTGCCACAATGACAATATCAGCAAAAAGACTCCGTACTTCGGTGTCATGTCTAATTAAAACTTCTTTCTTCCCTGATGCATCTTCTTTTATTTCTGTAACACCGTACTCAAAAAAGGTAGCAACACTACTCTCATGAAAAAGCTCCATGATTTTTTCTGCGAATTCCGTATCAGCGATTGCTGAAGAAATAGATGATTGATATTCTACCAAACTCACATCCAAACCATGATTCCTCAGTGCTCCAGCCATTTCCATTCCAATCACCCCTGCACCAATGACCACAGCGCTTTTAGCGGTGGCGATATATTTCTGTATATCTTCTGTATTTTTACTCGTACGTACGGTAAAAATATGTTCACCATCAATACCTGGAATCGGTAATTTCACAGGCGAAGCTCCAGTAGCAATTACAAGGTCATCATAAGAAAAAACATTGCCCTGATCGGTATATACCTCCTGCGTATCTGTATTTATTTTCACAGCTTTTTCGTGTACCACTTTCACACCATAATCGCTCGCCATACTATCAGGTTGAATAGCATCAGCGAGGTGCGCCTCACCAGTCAGCACATACGGAGTGGTACAACGACAATAGATATCAGGTTCATCAGCAAAAGCAATCGCCTCAAATTTCCCTTTCCGTAATTGAGAGGCAACAATACCACTAAACATCCCTGCTCCACCACAACCTATAGAAATTATTTTTTTCATTTTTTTTATTTATAAAAATACAATGATTTTCTTAGCAGGGGTGGTAGGAATCCTCCACTCTCCGACGTGGAGCCGGGGCGCTACACACAGAAAGCTGTACTCGCTCGCTTTCTACTCACGCCCTTCGATCCCTACGAACCACAAAGAAATTTCATAATAACTATGAAAAAATTTCTTAGCAGGGGTGGTAGGAATCGAACCCACGCAAACGGTTTTGGAGACCGTTGTACTACCATTATACGACACCCCCGTACTTTCTCACTATACAATATGTTTCTCAATAAAACAAAACCGCCACCCGCCAGTCAACGGCGGAGGCGGAAAGAAGAGTCAGAAGAATCTATTTGCTTTCAGCATGAGGAGAATTCTTCTTGCAAAAACGACAATATTTCGAGAGTGCAAGCTTTTCTTTCACTTTTTTCTTGTTGCGCTTGGTGTAGTGCGTGATACGACCACACAAAGAGCACTTCAGCTTTACCATGGTATCTTTTATCTGTCCCATATTCCTGTCGATTACTAGATGTTTACAAAGCTTTTATACTCTACTAGAAAATATCATATTCGTCAACACTGAGCCGTTGATCGGGATATCACATCTCCGCCAGCTGGCGGATTTCTATAGAGCTTCCGCCCTCTAGCCCCAGAACAAGTCTGGGTCACTACAATCGGGCAACTCCCGTTTCTCGACCCCTTCCTGTTCAATTGTGGTTCTCTATTATTCTTCTCTTTGCAAAACCTATACAAAATTTCTATCTGTGAGCCGTTGATCGGGATTGAACCGATGACCTCGTCATTACCAATGACGTGCTCTACCAACTGAGCTACAACGGCTTTCGCTACAAAGCACTTCGTATAGACTATCAAGAAATGTATGCTCTGGCAAGAGAAGAATTTCTTTGTATCACTCCGCTTTTCTCATCCCTCTCGAAAGCAAAGCAGTTTGCTTTCTCCTGCCAAAATAAAAAACTTCCTTTCGGAAGTTATTTCATTTGTGGGCAGGGAGATTCATAGATTCGGTCACAGATAATTTACTCGCCGACGCTCATAAATTTCCGCGACCCCAGCTCGTGGTTTCGTGTACTCACGAAACATCACTCCGCTTTTCTCATCCCTCTCGAAAGCAAAGCAGTTTGCTTTCTCCTGCCAAAATAAAAAACTTCCTTTCGGAAGTTATTTCATTTGTGGGCAGGGAGGGATTCGAACCCCCGAAGGCCGAAGCCGACAGATTTACAGTCTGTTGTAATAGACCACTCTACCACCTACCCATAATTTACAAAGTACTCACGAATATATATTCGCTTGAGCCACCTGTCAGACTTGAACTGACGACCCACGGTTTACAAAACCGTCGCTCTACCAACTGAGCTAAGGTGGCATCTTTTCGCTAAATCCTACTCTATTCTATAATCATATCTTTATCATTCATCTACCAACTGCCAGCCCAAGGCTGGTCCGCCTCGGGCGGAAGCTAAGGTGGCATTTTTCTATTCTACTTTTTTTCTCACGAAGAAGCAAGTACTACCCCTTCTCTGCAATAATTTTCTCCAAACGACGGATTTTTATCTTCACCAAACGCGCAGCGGGACTGAGTTTGAGAACTTGCTTGTAACATTCCTTTGCATCCTTGATGTTCCCTACTGCAAGATAATAATCCCCTAGTTTCTCATACGAACTAAAATCTTTCGGATTAGTTGCAATACGGGCAATCAAGCTTTCTTCATGAATCACGTTAGCAGTCACTTTTCGATATGGCGCTTCAGGACGCACTATTTTCTCACTCACCATAGGACGCTCTACTACTGACTCTTCTGTTTCGGGAGAACGATGAGTTCTTCTTCTAAATGCAGAAAATCTTTCAGAATCAGACGAGGGAGTATCCTGAGACAATTCTTTCTCTTGGGACGATACTGGAGTTGATTCAGATAACAAGGAAACATCATCAGATGATGTCGATACGCTTATTGCATCAGAACTTGTATTTGAGGGTAGAGGTTCATCTGTTTTCTTTACCTGAAAAGCTCTCCCTTTTTCTTTCAGGGATTGTGTCGTACTATTTAAGACATTATGAAGCTGAAGTGACTTGACTTTGAAGCGATAGACTATTTTCTCCAGGATATGCAGGAAAAATTTTTTCGTACGGAAAAAAGACACTTCTTCGTGGGCGGTAGCATCGAGATGTGACACTTTCTCTACAATGGATGGATCAGATCCTTTCTCTGAAAGATACCAAAGGAGAAAAAGAACACTCACGATAATAATAATTGGTGGGACAATAAGATACCACATGAACATTACACCAGAAAAAAATTACATTTCATAACGCACAAAACCACCGATTTGAATATTTTCACCGATCTTCTGAATCTTTTCTGTCAGCAGTTCTCCGATAGTTTTCGAAGGGTCTTTCACAAAGACTTGCGTTAGGAGAGATTGTTCGTTTCTGAATTTTTCTTCTTTGCCAACAAGAATCTTGTCCATAATCTCTTTTGGTTTCTTTTCTTTTGCTAATTGTTCCATCCAAATTTCTTTTTCTTTGGTAACGGATTCCATAGGCACTTCTTCTGGTTTCACATAGCGTGGTGCCGAGGCAGCAATATGCAAAGCAATATCACGACCAAATTCACAAAATTCTTCGTTACGGGCAACAAAGTCTGTTTCACAAAAGAGTTTCACGAGGACACCGATGTGACTATTTGAGTGCACATACGATACGATAATACCTTCGTGAGCTTCCCTGTCGCTTTTCTTCTGTGCCTTGTCTTGCCCTCGTTTACGAAGCAAGAGAAGAGCCTGTTCTTCATCACCTTTTGCCTCATCAAGAGCCTTTTTGACATCAACAACGCCTGCTCCTGTTTTCTCTCGTAACATTTTGATCTGTTCCATTGAACTCATATATTTGTCTTGACCTATCCGAAGAAAGGTACTGTTAGAAATTTGTTATCGCAAAATATTTCATCTTGAAAAGAAATGCATATCTTACACAAAAAAGTGTGTCTTAGGCAGTTTTTCCAGTTTTGACAACCTCTTTTTTTGTTGTAGCTACTTTCTCTTTTGCTTCCAAAATAACTTTACCTAAATAACCGAAAAGTAAGCGAAGGGATGAAAGAGCGTCATCATTTCCTGGGATAGGATAATCGACGAAGCTTGGATCGGTATTGGTATCTGTAATACCAACGAGTGGAATATTCATTTTACGAGCTTCGTAAATAACCAAACCAGCGTCTTTTACATCGGCAATCACAATAGCGCCAGGTAATTGATGCATATTCTTGATACCACCGACTTTACGTTCCAACTTTTCTACTTCTTCAGCTTTCTTAGCTTGTTCGAACTTCGTATATTGCTTGAAAGCTCCTTGCTCAATTTTATCATGAGTATCGTTCAGATACTTCGCACGTGAATTGATACAAGAGAAGTTTGTGAGCGTTCCCCCGAGCCAACGATCGATGACGTATGATTCATTCAAGCGAAGGGCGAGTGATTGTACTGTGTCCTGAGTTTGCTTCTTCATTCCGACAAACAAGATTGGCTTGCCACTTTTCACTACTTCTGCCAGAAATTTCCCAGCAATATGAAGTTTTTCATAGGTCTTCTCGAGATCAACGATATTAATGTTCTTCCGTGTGGTGTAGATGTATTGATCCATCTTCGGATGACGACGAGATTTGAGGTGTCCAAAGTGAACACCAGCCTTCAAAAGTTCTTCGAGATTGACCTGTAGCGCACCAAAATCGAACGAAGCAAAAAAATGCTCAGCTACTGCTTCTTCTGATGCCTTTTTCGTCGCAACATCTTCGGCGACTACCGTCGTTTCTTCTGCCATATACTTACTTCCTTATAAAATTAATAACCCTCTTACGATGGGTTTGTCCAAAGAAGGACCACCTATTTCCCCTTATAGAAGCCTTGAAAGCACTGTGAGTACAGGCCAGGAACAGGCTTATCGGAAAAATATGTCTGATTTTACACTTTTACCTCGTTTCAAAAAACAAGATAAAAGAAAAATACATCGGTAAGCGTAACAGGAAAAAACATATTTGGCAAGACTTCGCCCTTTTTGAGACATATCCTCAGCCGAAAAATGAGAGAAAATGATGATACATTCAATAAGCGAAGGCTATGATAAAGAGAATCGAAGATAAGGGGGTTGCCAATTTCTCTTCTCTATGATACACTCCCTCCTACATGAGTCTATATATAACATTTATTCTATGAAGCAAGGTATTCACCCAAATTATTTCAAAGAAGCAACCATCACTTGTTCTTGTGGCGCAGTCCTCGAAACAGGATCAACAGTAGAAACAATGCACACAGAAATCTGTTCACAGTGCCATCCATTCTATACTGGAAAGAAAAAATTTATTGATGCTACTGGTCGTGTTGATCGTTTCAAGAAACTTGCCCTCAAGTCCGAAGAAAAACAAGCTTCTCTCCTCAAGGAAAAGAAACCACGAGTCAAGAAAGAAGAAAAGAAAAGTGAGAAATAACTGAGGAGTCAGTTTTTTCCGCTTGTGTGAAGATACCTTGAGTTCCAGACTTTTACGAAAATACTCAAATCCCATATCGTTCTGCAATCGGCGGAAAGTAGATGGGATTTTTTTTATCAGAAATAAAATATATATCTTTTAATCATAGAACGCTATGGAACAACTCTTCTTAGATATCGAACGTGAACACGGCGAGGTGCTTGCTCTTTTGAGCGCGCCCGAAACAATGCATGATCAAAAGAAGCTCGCTCTCTTGGGAAAACGTAAAGCAGAACTCGATATCATACTGGAACGCATCACTCGTCTTCGTACCATAGAGAAAAATATGCGTGACAATGCAGAACTGACGCAGAGTACCGAAGAAGAAGAACTTCGCAGTATGGCTATGGAAGACAATCTTCTTCTCTCTGCCGAAAAAACGGTTCTGGAAGAAACGCTCAAGAAGCTTCTTCTGCCGAAGGATCTCGCTGATGATAAAGATGTTATTGTAGAAATACGTGGTGGCGCCGGTGGTGATGAGTCATCACTCTTCGCTGCCGAGCTCTTCCGTATGTATTCTCACTATGCTGAGAAACAAAACTGGAGAATTATTATGCTTCATTCTAATCAAACAGAAGTTGGAGGCTTCAAGGAAGTCGTCTTCGAACTCAACCAGGGGTCAGGAGTTCTTCCTGTGTATCAGAAAATGAAATATGAATCTGGGGTACATCGTGTACAACGTATCCCTGAAACAGAAAAATCTGGTCGTATCCACACCTCAACCGCCACTGTAGTTGTCTTGCCTCAAGTAGAAGAAGTAGAAATCACTATTCGTCCAGAAGATCTCCGCATCGATACATTCTGTTCATCTGGTCCTGGAGGACAGTCTGTAAACACTACCTATAGTGCTGTTCGCATTACTCATCTCCCTACCAATACCGTCGTTTCTTGCCAAGATGAGAAATCACAAATAAAGAATAAGGAAAAGGCTCTCAAGGTACTCCGCTCTCGCCTGTTCCAACTCGAAGAGGAGAAACAAAACAAAGAACAAGGCGATGCGAGAAAAAGCCAAATCGGAACAGGTGATCGAAGCGAGAAGATTCGTACCTATAACTTCCCTCAGGATCGTATCACTGATCATCGCATCAAAATGTCTTGGAGTAATATTCCAGAAGTACTCGGAGGAAATTTCGAACCTATCATCAGCGCTCTCGAAGAAGAAGATATGCGAAGAAAACTCGAAAAGCAATCAGAAAAAAATAAATAAATACTTCGTCTCCTATCCTAGAGGACACCTTTCTATTTCTTCTCCGGTCACATTATGACAATTCAAGAATTACAAAACCGATTCCTACTCACAAAGAAAATAACAGCGGTTGATTTTTTTGTGCTCCTTATGGCAGTCACAAAAAAGGAGAAGGCCTACCTCTTCGCACATCCTGAGTATAGACTGATGATGAAAGAGCAGAAGAACATAGTGTCTTTTTTTACGAGACGAATGAAACATGAACCCGTGGCCTATATCATTGGTCAAAAAGAATTTTATGGCTCTCTTTTCTTTGTCACACAAGATACACTGATACCTCGACCCGAAACAGAGCTCTTGGTCGAGCGGGTACTCGATTATATACATATCTTGCAGGAAGAAAAAAAATCGATAGATATATTTGATATCGGTACAGGGAGCGGAAATATCATCACTGCTTTGGCGAAAACACTCTCTACAGAAAAAGAAAATCTTGTATCTCTTTCATTTTTCGCAGGCGATATTTCTTCACGATCCATCACTATCGCAAAGAAGAATGCGAAGCGCAACAAAATGAGCACTACTATTCATTTCCGTACAGGTAATCTTCTCACACCTTTTATGAAGCGACTTCTCACGACAGAAAATGCAATAATCATTACCGCTAATCTTCCCTATCTTTCAGGGGCACTATATAACGATACTCCCTTGGACGTAAAAAAATTCGAACCAAAAACAGCTCTTTACAGCGCCCATAGTGGTCTTGCTCACTATTACGAACTTTTTACTCAAATACAAAACATGCATAAGAAAGTAACTCTCTTCCTCGAAATCAGCCCTGAACAAGGAAGAGTCCTGAAAAAAAATATACACCGTTTCTTCATCAATGCAAACATAGAGATTCACAAAGATCTCGCGAAGAAGAATCGTATCGTAATAATAACAGTGCAGTAGCAAATATAGTGCTTCTTCAAAAAACAAAAACCCCAATTTACGGAGTTTTTGTTTTTTGAACCAAAAGAACAGAAACTTTTGAAACTACTTTCGTTTCTTAGTTACTTTTTTTACAGCTTTCTTTACAACTTTTTTAGTTGCCTTCTTTGCTACTTTTTTTACAGCTTTCTTTACAACTTTTTTAGTTGCCTTCTTTGCTACTTTTTTTACAGCTTTCTTTACTGTTTTCTTTTTTGCTACTGCCATAATTGTTCACCTCCTCCTATACCACTCCTACTTTTTGTATTGTATATGTTTATACAACAGTATGTAGAAATATGGAATTATTTATTTTTGTTTCACATCACAAATTTTTTTGCGCGTGATACAGAAAATATTTTCTGTACATTTTTATTATACTCTTTTTTTAGAAATTGCATAGAGATAAAAATATTTGTCAAGAGTCTCTCTTCTATTTTTATACAAGAGAAATAAAAAAAATATGATGCAATATATTTTCTCTTCACAAGAAAAAGAAATGTACATACAAAATTATTTTTATTTTTCTTATCAAGAAAAAATTTCTCTTTTGTATTCTAAAGAAGAAAAAATATACTCCTCAATAAATCTGCGCACGTTCACTTCTGACCTCGATTCTTCCTTCTCTATTAATATTTGAAAAAGAAGCCTTATATTAAGCTGAAAATAGACCTTCTTGTCCAGTTGACAGTGCTTTTTCAAAGACGTAGTATAAGAAAACAGGGAGGTCGGCTCGTTTATAAGGAAACAAAAGATAGCCCTGATAAACTCGGTAGAGCTTCAACGTAAGCCAGTACTTTTAACATCTTTAATCAAAGCTAGAAAGAGAGGTGAACAAAATATGGAACAACAAGATCCTATGTTCGAAGAATCTTCTGCAAGCCAAGCAAAAGCTTGGGTACAAGATAATCTTCGCATTATCGTGAGTGTATTCATTGTCGCAGCGATTGCACTTGGTATTTACTCGTACTCACAACGTACAACAGAAAATACCAACGATCTCAATACGCTTCTTGAATTGAAGCAAAATGAAACAAGCGTCGAAGCAGACAAGAAACAATCACAAAGCGAAGTGAAAGCAGAAGTCAAAGGCGGTGTCGTCGTTACAGAAGAATTGAGCCAAGAAACAGAAACCTCTTTCATCGAAAAAGCTGAACCAGGAAACGGAACGACACATCTCGCTCGTCGTGCACTTGCTCATTATCTCGAAAAGAATACTGACTCAACACTCACTCCTGAACAAAAAGTATATATCGAAGATTATCTCCGAAAAAATATTGTTCATTCAGGTACTGTTACTACAAAAACTTCCATTGAATTCTCAAAAACTCTGATTAGTCAGGGAATCGAGAAATCAAAGACATTAAATGAGAGACAATTACAAAATTTGAAGAAATATTCTGCACGTGTGAGTGCTTATCGCTAATACCGTCTTACCGTTGTTCTTTCTTTTCTACAATAAATAAAACTCCGCAACTGCGGAGTTTTATTTATGTTGAAATAATTTTTTTCACTTCAAGATGGCCCGCTTCTGAACGATGCTCAATAAAGAGCAAAAGAAGAAATATGAAAAAAAAGACAAGAAAGAGAGCAATGAATTTCCCTTGTCCGTGAGTTACCAAAGAAAGAAAACTGATGAGCATCGTAAAGAAGAAGAAAAAAGAAGCAATCTGTCTTTCAGACCATCCTAAACGAAGTAACTTAAAATGAAGATGCCTCTTATCTGGATGAAAAGGTGAAGATCCTTCTCTTATACGTTGCCAAAGCACAAAGAGAGCATCCATAATAGGGAGAGAAAGTACAAGAAGAGCGGTAGCTATTTTGGTACCAGCAATCACTGCGAGCACTGCTATGAGAAAGCCCAAGAAAAGCGAACCGACAGTACCCGCCAGTATACGCGCTGGATACATATTGAAAAAAAGGAAACCCAGTGTGATGCCAGCTCCAATAATAGCAAGTAGCGCAATAGGAGGCTGGTACACTTCTGGTTTCAAACTGAGAAGGAAAATAGTCACAAAAGTGATAAAGGATACACCTCCACAGAGGCCATCAAGACCATCGAGCCAATTCATCGCATTGATGACAAGGAACACCCACAAGAAAAGAATGAAAAAAGAGAGAAGAATGGCATTCTCATACGGTATAATAATCATACCTCCCAAAGGATTGGTTATTGATACAATATGAATACCAAAGAAAAAAATAGTCATCGTAAGCACTACCTGAAAAAAGACTTGAATCTTCCAATTAAGCTCACTCAAATCATCCCAAAGTCCGAAAAGGAAAATGAGAATACTCCCACACAGTAGGCCATAAAATTCTCGCGTCAAGACAAGGTGCGTATCAAAAAATACAGCAAAGGAAAAGGAAGTAAGCATCGAAACACCTCCCAACCGGGAAAGAGCCTTCTTACATCCATGACGGTTTTCCATTCGCCATATCTCTCGTTTGAAAAGTGGCAGAAGAAGGAAAAGAAGAATGAGCCCTATAGTAAGAGCAAATGCTATCAGAAACGGAACTATGTACAACTCAGTGAACATAACATCAGTAGTTAATAAATACTACACCTGCGACTGCAATAATAAGCCCAAGCGAAAGGATATTACTAAAAAAAAGCAAAATATAAGTAGCAATCCGTTCTTGTTTTTCATAGAAAAAATACGCCAAGAGAGAATGTATCAGGAAAAAAAATAACCCAGCACTTGGCAAAAGATAGAGTTGCCACCATGCACCCTGTAAATCAACACCAAAATAGACATTATAATGAAAAACGAGGATATCTTCGGTTGGCCGGATAAAATAACCAAGAAGAAGAAAATTGGCCAGCACAAGAAAAAGAGCAATACTCAGGAGAAATTGTATTATTTCATTCTGAAAAAAGGTGATGTCTGTGTGCAGATTCACCTGAGAATGGAGAGGATTAGCTATTCTTCCTTGTTTTTGTAACACCATAGGTGGATCATTCTGAAGCAATCTTATTAGGAGATGACATCTCATGGTCTACTCCAAGACGGGCATGTTCTAACTGACCTGTCACTTTGAAAAGGCGTCTTTCGACTTCATCATATTTTTTGTGAGCGTTACCAATATGACTACCCAAAATATCAAATTCTTCCGAAAATTTTTCGTGCTCACGTGACAATTTCTCTAATTGACCCATAATTTCTTTCGCTCGCTTCTCAATCTGCAGTCCTTGTAATCCAAAAAGAATCGTACGCATATACGCATAAAAAGAGTTCGGCGATACCGGCATAATGCGTTTCTGTGTCAGATAATCTAAGAGCCCCTGTTCATCGTCATCTTTAATAATGATTTCATAATATACATTCTCAGCAGGGATATACATTAGTGCAAAATCAAGCGTCCCCTCTTCGGGTACAATATATTTGCTCGCAATCGCATCAACATGTTTCTTAACATCATTATAAAATTGTTTGCGTGCAATACGTTTTTCATCATCTGTATGAGCAATGAGTATCTTTTTGAAATTCTCCAAAGGAAACTTTGAATCAACGCTGACGAGGCCACCCTTAAGCTTGATAATGGCGTCTACAGCCTCTCCGCTTTTGAACATATACTGAAGAGCAAAGTTTTCCTTAGGTAACATTTGAGAAAGAAGGTCCTGAAGCATCAGTTCTCCAAATCCTCCACGGATTTTCGGAGCTTTCAAAATCTCTTGTAAAGAAGCCACTTCCTTCCCTACTTCGAATATCTTTTCACTCGAATGACGCATTTGTTCAAGTCCTTTTTGTACATCGGCATACGAACGCGCCGCTGTATCCAGGCGTTCATCAAGGCGCTTACTACTATCAGCCAAACGATTATCGAGTGTCTGCTGAAAACGAGCCAGTTGTTGATTGAGAGCATTGGCTACAGAATACAATTCCGTATTGAGCCTCTGACCCATATTCTCTATTTCTTGTTTTGTATTATCCGCTGACGATTCTTTCATACGTAAAGAAAAAACCAGCCATAAAATAAGGCTGGCGACCAACAATAACAAAAGTGGGGTAATCCAGGAGAGCATAGACAGAAAGATATAATTGATTATCTATTTTTTCAATCCCGAAATAAAACGCTTGAGTTCTGGGACTTTATTTGTCACTTCCTCATATGGAGATTCAAGAAATTCAATGAAGAATCGATCAAGCATATTAAGCCGATAGTGAAGTTCTTCACTATTCATCAGTACAAAACGAATTTCTTTGCCTACTTCAGCCTCCAAATGAGCGATAGCATGCTTAAGCTTCGTACGATTGATATTATTGACCACAAGAATCATATCAACCTTGCTCTTCGGATAATTAAGGAAGAGTCCGCTAATCAAAATGAGCTTCACTTCGCCGATGATTTTGAGCTTACGAAATACCTGTGACTGAGCGTGGACATTGAGTTTCGATACCAAACTCTTCAGTTCCATATAAAACGGAAAGTCTTCGTTGGCTATAAAATGTTTCTTGCCCTTACGCGAGTGTTCTATAACAAACTTCATTTTCTCTAAACGTGCCAGTTCTCTTGTTGTATCTGATTTGGCAATCATTGTTTTTTCAGAAATGACGGCTGAGGTAAATTCTACTCCTGGATTCAAAACAAAAAAACGAATAAGCCGTGCGCGAGCCTTCGAACCAAACAGCGTATCAAAAATACCGAGTGCCATAGAATTACATGCATTACGAAATAAACAGTTGAAAGAGAGCTTTTTTACTTAGTATATGGAGAAAAATGGAAAAAGTCAAAAGACAATTTTTCTCCTTACAAGAACGAAATGGAGTAAAAAACACTTTTGAAGAGAATTATGCTATAATATGCGTATATAATCTACTTCTTTTGAATTTCAAAGAACGTAGGGTTTGTGTATGTAGATTACGAAGGCAAAAGAACAAAAAATATGCTTGATAAAAAACGCGGGAACAAAACAAAAATCATACCAGATCTTCAGAAAGAAATAACTGAGATATGTGTCGGAAATGGGCGTGCATCAGAACCATTTATCAAGGTTTTTAAGTACAGTGAGGAAAACATTACCAAAAGCTCTCTCGGATCGCTGATTGGCATTTTTGAAGTAACGGAAAAGAGTGAAGACTCTACCTACATCGTCAACTTTCTTGCTTCAGTAGCGAAAAAAGAATATTTCAGTAATGGACGACGCGGATCCATTGAAAGCTTCGAAGCATCTCTCCACAAGATCAATCTCGCACTCGCAGAGCTCGTCAAAAACGGTAACATCGCTTGGCTCGGGAAGTTTCACGGAGCCATAGGCATACTCGAAAAAAATAACCTTCATTTTTCTGTTGCTGGGGATGCAAAAATATTTCTCATTCGTAGTGATAGTCTCTCGGAAATCAGCGAGGGTATCGCTTCTCCAGAATCTCGTGTGCATCCGATCAAAACATTCATCGAGATTTCAAGTGGCAGACTCCTAGCGGATGACAAAATTATTCTTACATCACCTGAGCTCTGTTCTCTTCTCACCAATGAAGACATTGAGAAAAATGCGAAACGTATGGATAATGAACACTTTTCGCAATTCCTCCGTACTGTCCTCGTCAACCAAGTCGATATAGGAGGATCACTCGTAGTAGATTTAAGTGAAGGAGCAGTGGCGATAGAAAAACCCAAAGAAACGAAAAAAGGAGTTCCAGACACCACCAACGTCTTCAGTCAAGATACTTTTATTCCAAAGAAGAATGACCAGGGTAACCAAGTGGAGGGTAACGATACATCCTCTACAACGAAGAAGGCTCCTGAGGAATATACAGATGAGAAAACAGGGCATATTTTCGTTCAAGGAGAAACTCATGTTGATACAACACATAATCCTTTCTTCGAAAAGACACAGAGCATTCTACAGGAAAGCTGGTATATCCTTCGAACATTCTCGCTGACACAATACAAGTCTTTCTCAAAAGGGAGAAGAAAACTCTTCGTGTTTCTTGGTTTTTTTACAGAAAAGATATATTTTATGATGAAACAGACATTCTTAGCTCTGTTCAGAAGTATCAGAAGAAATCTCAAGAGAAGATATTCGTCTCTTCCTTCTGCTTCTCCGAAAAGTATCTCAGAAAAGATCTCCGAAAATATTCCTACTCAAAGAGTATTCAGAAAAATAAATCTCACTTCAGTATTAAAGGAGAGAATCAGATCTCTTCACTTCTCTCTGTCTCCTAGGATACCGTTCCTTCTTGTCCGATTCAGAGATGCTATCTTCTCTCTTCTTCATACACTTTTCTCTCGTTATGAAAAACGGACTATCCTTCTCGGGGGTATCTTCTTCGCCTTTGTTCTTATTTCATGTGTTTCATTATTCGCTTTCTTTTTTATGAAAAAGGCGCCGGACACAGTAATAACAGTGAAGGAAATGCCTCTCATCGTACCATCCTTCCCTACGGCTACAGAAAAAAATTCAAGTGTCCTCCCTGATGCACTGACGGCAATTATCACCATTCCAGATCAGATACTTACTGCTCTTTCAGTGGGGAATGAAACATACCTCGCCACAGATACTTATCTTCTGAATATCAGCAACCAGAAGAAATTTCTCTTACCTGCTGGGAATGGAACCATAAAATTTGTATCTGTCATGGATGACTTGCGTCTCGTATTCCTGTACACCAGTGAAAATAAACTCTTCTCCTTTAGTCCAACCAACAATACATTTACCCAAAACACACTCACGTTACCTTCTCAAACGAATATAGGAGGTATAGGAACATATCTGACCTACCTCTATGTTCTCGATAAGACAAGCAATCAAATCTATCGCTTTCCAAGAGCTGATGGTGGTTTTGGAGCACCTGTGTCTTGGCTCAAGGACACTACCATTTTCTCCCGTGTGCCTCATATGACTATCAGTGAAAACGTGTTCGTTACACAGGAGAATACTCTCTCTCTTTTCCTCCGTGGTCGCTTCGTTAAAAATTGTGAATTAGGAACACTTCCTCTTTCCCCTACATCACTCTTTACAAAACCAGATTTTCGTTTCGTATATGCTCTGGATGCAGAGAACAAACGTGTACTCATATGGGATCAATCAGGAGCGCTACTCGCTCAATATTTCTCCGAACAATTCGCATCTGGGACAAGTATTATGGCCGATGAAGACTCTAAGACTATTTTTCTGACTACTGATACTTCTCTCTTGTCTTTCTTTCTCCCATAGAAATTACTGAGAAGATGAAGAATATAAAAAAGCTCATTCAGAGCTTTTTTATATATGAATAAGAAAGGGAAAAACACACATTTCTAGAGTGGCTTCTCAGCAAGTTTCATACGACTCATAATCTCTCGGTTGACGATACTCGCGTCACGACCATACCTGAGGCGCGAGAGTTCTTTCAGGGCATTGGCTACTTCTTGATTCCCCCGCGTCGGAGCATAGGTTTTCATATTGAATGGCTTGGTCAGTTCGTTATTTATAAGAAGCCTAGCGAAACAATTGCGGTTATCCACATTCATCAAATCACGAGCAGTAAACACCGGCAGAAATTGTTTCTCAAGAAACTCAGCGTCTTCTGATCCGATACGAAATGCTACCAGTGATCCTACGTTACCAAATACCGCTTTAGAGATTTCTTCTTTGAGCTGAGCGATGAATTGGTGTGCCATCGTCAGCACCAAACGGTATTTACGAGCTTCAGAAAGAATCTGAGCAATAGAATTTGTTGTCACATTCTGGAATTCATCCATATAGAGATAGAAGTCAACGCGTTCATCTTCTGGGGTATCCGTGCGAGAAAGTGCTGCCATTAAGATCTTTCCAACAATCACCATACCAAGTAAACGTGCATTGATCTCGCCAATCTTACCCTTCGAGAGATTTACAAGAAGGATTTTCTTGTTATCCATAATCTCACGGAAATTGAGCGTACTTTTTTGCTGAGCAATGATAGGACGCATCATATCGTTCGAGATAAATGTTGTTAGTTTGGATGTAATGTATGGCACCATATTGGCAAGAGCTGCTTCTCCGCCTGCTTTCTCTGCTTCCTTTGTCCAAAAATCATAAGCGATAGGATTATTACACTTCGAGAGTTTGTATTTACGGAAATCTTCATCTGCAAGTACCTTGGAAATTTCCATCAGTGTTGATCCACTTTCCGGATCTTCCATAATAAGAAGCATCGCATTGCGCATATACTGCTCGAACATTGGACCACCAGTGGCTTTCAAATCATAAAGCTGATCAAAAATACCAATCATTTCATTGATAACGAATGTCTTCTGCTCTGGGTGTTTCGGATCATATTCCAGCATATTGAGTCCAATCGGCCTTTCTGTATCCGATGGATCGAAGAGAATAACATCTTCTGCACGTTCTTTGGGAATAGATGCAAGAATATCTTCGATAGCATCGCCGTGTGGATCAATAAAACAGAAACCGTTACCGGCTAAAGCATCCTTCTTTGCCATTTCCTGAAGATACACCGATTTACCGACACCCGTCTGACCAATGACATACATATGACGACGACGATCACTCTCCGTAATGCGAATATCTGTTTTTGTCCCACGATAATCATTATATCCTAGAAGGAGTCCATCTGCAGGAATATTGACTGGTGGTGGAGCAGCACCTGCTTTGAGCCATTTGATTTTCGGTGTGGCTGTCGTCGAAATAGGAAAATGGAAAATACTTGCGAGTTCTTCAACGGTCAGAATCATTTCTATTTCATCATCAAAATTACGAAAGATAAAATCATAGACAATATTTCTTGCTTTGATACGCTTCTTTACGCGGAAGCTATTGACCTCTGGATTAGCAAACTGACCAAAAGCATTTTCCACCTGTCCCAAAATCTCTTCCACACGTTCCTGACTATTGGCTGATGCAATAAGACGAATATTGGCACGAAAGGCTCCTTTATTTGACTTCTCGTCAATAGACTTTACAAGTTCTTGCTCTTCTGGCGTCAAGTTAACAATTTTCTTTTCTTCAGTAAGGTTTTTTTTCTGATTGAAGGCGGTTTTCACTATGTCTTTTCTAAGAGCAGAAGACATTTCCCTGAATTGCGATTGATTGGCATCTTTTAGTCGTTTTCCCTCTTGCATTTTCTGCGCAATATGTTTACCATTGGTACGCCACTTTGTATTTGTACGAGAAAGCAGTATCTGGATAGCAGCACCTTCTTCGATACCATGAAGTTTACTAAGAGCATTAGAGATTTCATTGAGTGGATCAATATCTACAGTACGGTAGGTACGAAGTGGAAGAGAATGTCCGTGCGTCAGATCAAGAACAGAAACAGCTGTGTAGCTCTGAGGAGAAAATATGGTATAATCTGAAACTTTTTCAATAACAGCATGTGGGAAAAAGCTGTGTATCTGTTTCTCTGCATTCTCTCTAAAAACTTTTGGTACTGATAAATAGAAGAAGATTTCTTCGCTTGTTGAAGGGTTTGCAATCTCAAAGACAATGGTTGGCGTATCAAAAAAAAGTCTTTTCAAAAAGTTGCCTTTTGGCTTCAGCATCGTCAGCGAAGAAAGAAGCTGTTCCATAGGGAAAATTTCTTCTTTCCAACTTTCAGCGGACTGTTTATTTTCACCTTCTGGAATCTCTTTCCGTGTCACTCTGATCATTTCCAAGTCCATATTCACAGACTGATTGATCTGATAACGGAAACGGAAAAAACTCCGCATCACCAAATACAAGCCACTTATAAAGGCGAGTGATGCAGAGAAAAATGCAAGTGGAACAAGAATAACATTGAAATCAAATGCGGACATTATTTTTATTTATTGTATTTTTTATTTTTCTGTATAAAATACTACTCTTTTGTTATCAAACCCTTCGCAATCAATCCTTCATAAAATTTATCAACAAGTTCATCATGCATACGATCGAGCGCGTAGTAATCACTGAGTGAACGAGCCACTTTCACTGCATGCACCAATCCTTTCGTACCTGCAAGATCAAGAAGTTTCTGTATCTTACTTTCTTCATCAGTACTCTCACTGATACTCTTCGCATCGAGCGCATGCATCATACCATCATCTGCCGTCACCTGAGATGACGAAGGCGTAGCTTGCGAAAGAATTTCATTTAATTTTCCTTCTGATTGCTCTTTTCCTCCTTCGATGGTGTTTTCTGGTCCTGTAGCGACAGTGAATTCTCTGTTATTCTCTTCTCTGTTTTGTCCCCCATTACTCTGTTCTACTATACCATTTCCTTTCTCTCCTCTCAGAATTTTTTCGTCTACCATAATGCTCTAAAATAATGGATTATTTTGCTCCTTCTACCATTTCTTCTTTGAATTTCGTTACTACCCCTCGAATAAATATATTATACCCCGGAATTTTACTTTCGAGAAATACTTCTATTGTCTCTTGTGTTGGTTCTTTCTCTAATAACGCTTCGTATTCTTTGACTCCATCATCACCCATTTTCTCCATCGTTTCAAGAAAAATACGCTTCATGAGAGATTCTCCTATTTTTGCGAGGAGCATTTCTTGTTTATCTTCTGGAACATCCTCGAGATGAAATGCTTCGATAAGTTCTTTTTTTAATGCTTCTTGATCAAGTGCCATAAGAATATTGTTATTTTTTTATTTAATTACTCGTTGTATAGAGACCAAGTCTTTGCCCTTTAGGAATAAGCGGTGCTACTTCTTTCAAATAATCCATCACGGTAGCATGAGGATGACTATAGAAGAAAGCTTTCTTGTCAAAAGTGATGGCATATTTATCTACTTGCTGAGAAAAATCAGCAAAGTTCTTCAATTGTTCACCATTTAGACCTGTCGCGTACCCACTCAAAGATCCTTGATTATACAATCGAGCATCTTTCATCATATCCATAATCTCCACTTTCCCTATTTGTGTTTTATCAACAATCCAGTCTTGTCCCAATGTCGGATTCTCTACGCGGAATATCTGCATATACCAATCGTTCACGCGTGGTTGAAGTATTGAATCAAAAGTTGTTTCTGCCGATACTGAATGAACAGATTGATCTACGGATTCAGAAGTGATTTGGGAAGCATCCTCAGCAAAATCAACAGTATTTGATGAAGAAGGTATCTCATCACCCTGCACTGGCGCAGATATAGACTGAGAGCCTTCATTTCCATGGAGAAGAGTATCCGCACTTTCATTCGTCAGTGTAATAGTAGGGTTATTTCTAACAAATTCTGCTATTTTGGCATCATTCGAAGTAATCGAGGCTAGCTTTTCTGAAGAGAGTGCTTTCGTATCCATAAGTTTCTCAAAAACAAACTGACTATCTACACCTTGTTTTGAGAAATTAATAGTTTCTCCAGTCTTGAGCTGAACATCACCATACTTATCCTTGAGTGCATCAATGAAAGAGGTTCTCTCCGCACCTTTCAAATGAAGTTCATCCGCGACGTGACCAGCAATTTTCCATACTGAATCACCTTTTTGTACAATATAGTCTTTGTCTAAAATATCGGACACTTTTCCAGCCGAAAGGTCAACAACATCCTTATGTACATCGGGCAATACTACCTCTTTTGCAACACCAGGAACTGTATCGTGCGAAATAAACAGAGCATCTGTTTTATCTTTTATCCACTCACCGGCACCCGTTTCTTCCATCACTGTTTGTGCGAGCCAACCAGATCCGACCAGACCACCGATACCCAGAGCCCCCATTTTCCTCCATGTCTTCACTCTCTTTTCCTTCTCTAATTTTCCACCGAGTGACTGGATGTCTTTTTCAATAAGAAAATTCAGACGACTGAAGGTAGCTTCTGGTTTCGTATCACTCAGTATTCCTAATTGTTCTTGTATTTCTTTTTCTGCTTGTTTTTTCTGTCCTCTCGTTCCAAAACTCTCGAGGAGTGCTTCGACACCGACGGCAGTACCAGCACCACTTGCCACTTTGCGTAACAGCATTACAGAAGCCATTGCTCCGATAGCAGTCCCTCCAGAGAGCGCTGTTCCAATGGTAATGCCTGCGAGCGCTCCGGTAAGGAGTAATTTATGTTTCAGAGGGATACGATTATAAGCCCGACCCAAAGCACCAAGAGAATCCATCATCTTCTCTGAGAAGGTTTGATGTTCAGCCTTATATTGTGTACGGGTGTTGATAAGGTTAATTGCTTCATCAAGTTTATAATAACGAAGCATTCTCGTTATTTCCTCCTGCATCTTTTCCTCAGAAACTACCTGTCTTTCTTCATTTCCCCTTGCCTGTAAAGCATGTATTTCAGCGTCACGGAGATTATCCAAAGCGCGTTCATAAGCGATTTGTGTATCATCTTTCTTCGTATCTTTTTCGATACCAAAAAGGCTCTTAAATTTTTTCCAAGCTGTCGTATTTTTTACATCAGTCTCCACCCACTGCGTGCGAGCAAGTTCTACTTCATTTCTGAGAAGATCAATATTGCTGGGTGATTTCTCTTCCGTAGGCTCCTGAGGTGACTGTTCTAGCGATTGTTCCTTTCCTTCACCAAAGACCATATCTGTTCTTTCTTCAGATTGCTCTTGAGGTATTTCTGGTTCAATCTTTTCTCTTTCTGGTTCTTCCTTTCTACTAGGTTCTTGATTAGGAATATTTTTTTTCTCTTTACTAAAAACAAAATCCCTCTTTTTTTCGAGTGTCCTCACCATCTCTTCCGATACAACTTCAGCATCCTCTACTTTCTCTCCTTGTTTTGCTTTCAGCTCCAATGTATTTATTTCATCTTTCAAAAGAGATGATTTGAGTACTGTGTCACTTACTGATTGCTGAGAAGATTGTTCTTCTGTCTGCACCTTTCTGTTTCCTCGCCTGCGTTGTCTTATAATTGTTCCTAATACAGCACTATCTGAAGGAGGAGTAATACCTTCGGGCATATTAGTTGGTGTATCTTTCATATATTGATTGTTCCTTTTGTTACCCATATTTGATTGAGGCATGTCTGATAAATGAATCAAAGACGAATCTCCTCCTCTGTTATGCACACTAGTACTCGGGATAGGTTGATCAGAGACACTTTTTGAATTTTCATAGGATACTCCATCTTTGGAAGCACGTTTTGTTGATTTACCTTTCTTATCCCTTCTTTCTTTTCTGTTGTCTTCATCGGAATCGAAAAATTGTTGTCCTCTTTTATTTCTTGGTGTTGGCTGAAAACCACCTATCTCATATTCAAGATTATTTCTCATAAACATTTTTCTTTTGAATATATCTCTGCTATAATTGTAACATACAAAACAAAAAAAATATATGTCTTTATTCTTCAACCGTCGTCCTCACCACACTGTCACGTGGGTCATTTTTATTGCCATTTTGATTTTCGCTTTCGCGGTACGCATCTATCATATAGACACTCTTCCTCTCGGTATTTATCCCGACGAATCTGCCAACGGCGTCGATGCCCTGCAAGCTCTCGAAACACACGATTTCAAACTCTTCTACCCTGCAAATTATGGACGTGAGGGTCTCTTCATCAATCTCCAGGCGATTACTATTCACCTTTTGGGAAACACTATACTCGGACTGAAACTCTGGTCTATTCTTTTCGGTACACTCTCTGTTTTGGGTATGTATCTTCTCAGTGTCGAACTCTTCCGAAGGCGTATATCTGGGCTTATCTCAGCATTTATGCTAGCGACATCCTACTGGGCAATCAATTTCTCTCGCATCGGATTTCGCGCGATTATGATGACGTTTATACTTACTTTCTCTTTTTATTTTTTCTTTCGTGGTCTTCGCACGAGGCGGTTTCGGTATTTCCTTTTTTCTGGACTTATCTTTGGTCTTGGTCTCCACACGTATATTGCCTTTCGTGTTGCACCATTTATTCTCATCCTTCTCCTGCCTGCACTCATTCTTTCATATGAAAACTTTTTCAAGCGCTATTACAAGCATGCCCTTCTCTTCATTCTTGGAGCATTTATCTCTGCTCTCCCGATGTTGTATGATTTCTTCGTCGCTCATCCCGAAGACTTCGGCTCACGTTCAGAAGCGGTGTCTATTTTTTCTCCTTCAATAAATCATGGCAATCTTCTTGGTACATTCACCAGAGCTTTCTCTCTTTCACTTATCAAATATAATTTCTTTGGAGATCAGAACTGGCGACATAATTATGCTCCCTATCCAATCCTTGATCCTTTCGTTGGAACATTCTTTCTTGCGGGTTTTCTTTTTGTCTTTTTCCAAACACTCCATCTTATCTCTCTTCGTATTCGTTACCAGGACAGAGATCTAAGGCTCGTCGTCAATATCTTTCTTCTTGGTTCTTTCTTCATTATGCTGATACCTGAGTTTCTCTCAGGAGAAGGTCTTCCTCACGCTCTCCGTTCTATCGGGACACAGATGCCTGTATTTCTTATGGCAACACTCCCTGTAGTATGGCTCTACAAAAAAGCCAAAAATCGCAAAGAGGTCTACAAATAGCTCTTTTCTCGATCCTTTTATTTGCCTTAGGAAGTAGCGCCGTCTTTAATCTCACAAAATATTTTGTCTTCTTCGCTCACAACACTTCTGCTTCGGGATCTTTCAATGAAAATTACACCAATATGGCTCGCTATCTTCTCTCTCTCCCACCCGAAACCAAAAAATATGTTCTTTTCGACGAAAAGGGTAACGAGGACCTTACGAAACTTCCGGTGTATGCACATCCTGTCTATTATCTCACCTATCACAAAGTTCCAAATATGGAAATTATCAAAGGAGATACAGTACTCCAAGGTCCAGCAATCTTTCTTATGGTAAACTATAATAATGATATTGAGGCTCGCATCAGAAAGATTTTCCCCACTCTCGAAGTAAAACGTATCGATATCAATGGCCCACGCACTGGAGGAGATTTCAACATCATAGTGTTACCATAATCAATCTTATTTCATATAAACGATAATATTCACCGCATTATTTACAAAAAGTTTTTCTGAGAGGCTTGGAAGTTTTCTCGAGCATGGTTCTGTCGTTTCGACAGATCGAAAAACTTCCAGGAGTGAGTCTGTCGCTGGACAGACGAGTGTCTCTTCAGAAAAATATTTTGTAAAATAATGCGCCACATAAAAGGATATGTATTTTCTCAAAAAACACGCTTTGCTTATTGTCCTTGGTATCCTGTCCATCCACTTCATTCTCGGACTAGTGATTTCGAGTCAGGAATCGATGATCTATGATGAGCGTGCTCATATTCCTGCTGCGTATAGTTATGTCCGCTATGGTGATATGCGCCTCAATCCAGAACACCCCCCTCTCATCAAAGACTTGGCTGGACTGCCTCTTCTCGCTATGAATCTTACTTTTCCCCTCTCTGCACCACAGTGGCAGACGGGCACCAATGAACAATGGACGATGGGAGATCTCTTTCTCAATTGCACCGAGCCACAGCTCGCTTGCAACGATGCTGATAAAATTCTTTTCTGGTCGAGACTACCGATCACTCTCCTTTCCGTCATCCTCGGTCTCGGACTTTTCTTCTTTACACGAAAACTCGCAGGAACACTCGCAGGACTTTTTTCGGTTGTACTCTATGCTTTCGATCCGAACATTATCGCACACAATCACTATGTCACTACTGACATCGGCATTGCAACCTTCCTCTTCTTTGCTTTCTACACTTTCGTCTCTTTCCTCAGGAAACCCACACTAAAAAATATGCTCATTGCTGGCATATTTCTTGGACTAGCTGAACTCACCAAAGTTTCCGCTATACTTCTCTTCCCACTTTTCGGGCTTTTTGTTCTTCTCTTTGCCCTCACTAAACATCAGGAAGTGGGTAATTATGAAGAAAGTAAAAAGTGGCGATGGCACACACTCCTTCAGTACAGCCTCAAGTTTATCGGTATGGTTCTTACATGCTTTGTCATCATCTGGACAGTCTATGCCTGGAATACCATCCATATGCCGAGTCACACACTGATTGATTCTGCCAATCTCTATCTTTCACAAAATAATATTCCAGCACGATTCGCACACAATCTCGTTGTGCAAACAAGTGACAATGCTTTCCTGAAACCGTTTAGCCAATACTTCCTGGGAGTAGCGATGATTTTCGCACGTGTCGAAAGTGGTAATCCTCATTACTTCCTCGGAGAAGTGACGATGGAGCCATCCGCCTGGTATTTCCCTGCCGTCTTCATTTTGAAGGAAACCCTTCCTTTCCTTCTTCTCCTCCTTCTTACCACAGGCTATACATTCTATCGTATCTTGAAGAGTGTCATAGAGAGAAATACTTCTTTGCGAGAATTTTTCGCTCATTCCTTCCAAAACAGAGTAACACAGTATCTCATGTTCGCTTTCATCGTACTCTATGTATATGTGAGCCTTACAGGGAAACTCAATATCGGTATGAGACATCTCTTCCCTCTTCTTCCTCTCCTCTATCTCTTGGTAGCCAAAACCCTCTTTGACTTCTTCGATCGTCACGATAATGACAAGACATCCAAAAAAACTCTCTCTATTCTCATTGGCATCACGACATTGATCATTATGTCTATCCCTGTACTCACCTATCCAAATTACCTCTCCTATTTCAATATCGCTGTTGGAGGAAACCAAAATGGGTACAAGTATGTCACTGATTCCAATTATGATTGGGGTCAAGACCTCAAAAGGTTAAAAGGATTTGTCGACCTTCATAATCGATGTAAAAAAGGTGAAGCAAATATGAATGAAGAAAAGGAGTGTGCTCTCACAGAAAACTATCCACCCATCGAAAAAATTCGTGTGGATTATTTCGGAGGTTCTTCTCCAGCGTACTATCTTGGCGATATGTTCATTCCTTGGTGGGATCAGAGGGATCCAGAACCAGGTTGGTATGCCATCTCATCTTTCTTTTATCAGGAAAGTCTGTATAAGAAAAAACCAATTGGAACCAAAGATTATTCGTGGCTCAAAGACGTGTCCCCTCTCAGACGAGCTGGAAACTCTCTGTTCATCTATTATGTTGATACAGTAGGAAATACACACTAGAGAAAACATACATTTCTCACAAAAAAAGATTCCAGAGTGTTTACTGGAATCTTTTTTATTTTTTATCATCTCTCATTTCCTATCACCTTATTTCTCTTTCTTCTTTTTTACATCCTGCGTATCATTTGACTTGGATGTATCCACAGGCAGAGAAGATATTTCCCCATCTGTCCCATCACGAAATGTATAGTACACTCGATTCTCTGTACGCAAGTCAATATACCCTATGTTCTGACGTTTGCTTGGCGGGAGCTTCGTTTCCAAAAGAAGTGTCAGCGTGCTCAGCGACTTTTCCAAAGGAATACTCGTATTGAAATATACTTCCCAACCCTCACTTGAGAGGCCACGCAATTCATCTGCGAAGGGCGACACAATTGTAAAATGAGAGAGAAGCGTTATCTCTGTCATTGACGGAAAAGTGCGAACGAGAGCAAAAAGAAATTGAATATACTCTGGGTTCAGAACTTTTTCTCCTACAGAAAAAGATTTTCCACTCACATCAGATAATGTAATGAGAAAAGGTTGGTTCTCTTCTAAGAGCGCAGAGGTTGCATCATGTGTGACACCTGCTTCATCAACAAGATACTGATTACCCTCAGTATTCCAAAGAAGAATGTACTGACGTTCAGTTATATCAATATGCATCCTATTGGGAAAGATACGCTCCATAGAAATGTGCTCTATCAGTGGGTATGCTTCTTGCAACTTCTCTACGAGAGATTGCATTCGTATCAACCCAAGCGCACACTGAGGGAAAATCCTCATATATTTTCCTGATAACGCACCGTGTATTGACTTTACTATACGTTCACTTTTGATATTTTCTGTTCCTGACACCTCTATTGTTTCCAGACAGGTAAAAGAAGAGAAGAGAAAAAGATATCCTATAGTAAGAAAGAAAAGAGTCCACAGGAAAAAAATGATGTACTGTGATCCTGCATCTTTCTTTTTTTCTTCTGCTCCAATGTGTCTTTCATGCTTCTTCGGAAGAGGCTTGCGCAAGAAAGGTATCCCCTCTCTCTTTCGTTTCACTTTATTTTTTTTTGAGAACAGCCACATACAATATTATAATGAAAGAAAAAGCTTCTCTGCTAAAAGACGAGCATTACTCTGCGTTGTTTTGAGAAGAAAGAGGGTATGCTCAGTATCTTCTAATAAACGAAAAAACTGTTTGGTTTGTGAGAAAGATCGCCCCTCCGTTGCCTGCTTATGAAGCCCTGGAAGCCACCACTCAAAAAGACGAATCATTTCTGGGACATTTTTTGAAAGTTCTTCGGCGAGCGTCAGTCGTTCACTAATCGAGAGTGAAGAAAGTCTGAATAAACGACTGAGTTTCTCTTGCTTTAAAGCGAATTTCTGCGGATTGGATGATATTTCCTTAATCATACCTGGACGCCCCAGCGAAAAGAAAAAAGGAGCGATTTTTTGATCGTGATTATTATGAGAAAAAAATACCGCGCTCCGTGACGCAATTTCTTCGGCATCAACATAACGAAATCTCACACGTTCAACCCGTGAAAGAATAGTTGAAATAATACTTCCTACTTCATGCGTAACAAGAATAATCACGGAACTAGGATTGGGTTCTTCAAGAGTTTTGAGAAGGACATTCTGCGCAGAAAGAGAAAGCTTGTGTGCATCCTCGATGATGAGGACACGGAAACGGCCTTTGGTAGGAAAGTGACTGAGAAAAGAAAGTGCTTCTCTTATTTCTTCCACACCGATACTCTTTTGCTTCGTAACACCACGTTTGGTTTCTTCCTCTGGCCTAAGAATGGTCACATCAAAAGGATAGGGCTTTTCCTCACTCGGTTCAAAATCAGGTTCAGAAACAAGGAGGCTCGCGAATTCAAGAGCACACAAACTTTTACCAACACTTTGTGGCCCAAAAAAAAGATACGACTGACTCATCGTTTCTTTCTTGGATATGAACGCCAATCGTTCTCGTTCTCTCTGATGACCAATGATAAACATATATTTCTCCTCTTTATCTCTTACAAACACTTTTGCAAATAAGACTGTATCTCTTTCTTGAAACGGTCTTCCGTAAAAGAAGCCACTGACTGTTTCATTGTGCTCACATCATACTCGTTTTCTTTTTCCAAAAATCTTTTCACTCCTTCGGCCAGTACTTCTGGTGTCTGCGAACAAAAGAGTTCTCCTGTTGTACCGGTTTGTATGATTTCTTTGATACCACCATACTCATAGGCAATAACTGGTATGCCAAAAGAAAGCGCCTCCACTGCCACCATACCAAAATCTTCTTCTGATGGAAAAATAACGGCACGTGCATTGTTATACAAAGTAACTAACTCCTTATCCCCGACAAAGCCCTTAAAAGAAATATTCTCTTTTGCCAAGTGCTCGAGTTTCGCTTTCTCTTTGCCAATGCCGACAATAACAAGTGGTAGTCCGAGTTTATTGAACGCTTCCACGACGATATGAATCTTCTTCGATTGCGTCAGACGAGAAACAACTAGAAAATATTTTCCTTCATTTTGTGCTGTTCCTGCTGATTTCGCGGATGATGTTTCCGATGGAAATCTGCTCGATAGGCCAAGTGCAGGAGGATAGACCAAACTACTTTCTCTCCGATAATATTTCCTCACTCGATCTTGCGTAAACTTTGAATTCACCAAAAGAATATCTGGTCGTTCTGCTGATTGTTTGTCCCAAATCCGTAAATAACTCAGGACCATACGAATACAAATATTCCACTTGCCTGTTGTACCGAGCTCTCCTAAGTACTGCTCATGATAATCCCAGGCATAACGCATCGGAGAATGGAGGTAGGCAATATGTTTCGTATGAAGACGCGTCACGATGCCTTTGGTCCATGCACCAGAAGAAGAAAGTACAATATCAAAATCTCGTAAATCAAAAGACTCTACAGCCACAGGAAAGAATGGCAAGAAAAAACGGTAACGTTTCTTCAGAAAATTCGGGAGTTTAGAAAGCCAGGAAACACGGATATCTCGCCCTCTGAAATGTTCTCCCATAGATTCTGCATCGTACATCAATGTATAGAGAGGTGCGGAGGGAAACATTTCTGCAAAGACTTCAAAGACTCTCTCTGCTCCCCCATAAGAAACGAGAAAATCATGCACCAAGGCAATCTTAGGCGTTTCACTTGCGTTTGCTTCTCTTTCATCTGTTTTCATTTCTTCCATAGTGCCTTGTATTATGATACCGAGAGTACCTGATATATTTCTTTCGCACACTTCTCCCAAGAGAACAAATGAACGTTTTTTGTTCCTTCTGCTATTATATCATCTCTTACCTCTCTCTCCGAGAGAAGTGTGTACACACCTTGAGCAAGAGCCTCTGACTGCATCGGATCGACATATATTGCCCCTTTCCCTCCTACTTCTGGCAGGGACGAGATACCTGACATAACCACAGGCACACCAACCGATTGTGCTTCCAAAACAGGAATGCCAAACCCCTCATACAAAGAAGGGAAAAGGAAGACATCTGCATTTCTGAGGAGATCCCATTTCTCTTCCTCTGTTATATATCCCAGTTCTCGTATTGCCTCTTTCTGTTTGCTCCCCATTCTTTTCTCTTTGATTTTTTCATATCCATAGCCAGGTTTTCCAGCCAGCACCAGTGTATGAGGAATCCGATATTCTTTCTTCAATATCTCAAAGGCCTCAATTATTCGTATAACATTCTTCCTCTCTTCCAGTCTTCCGATAAAGAGAATGAATTTTGAATTTTGAATTTTGAATTTTGATTCAATATTAAATTTTTTAATCTCGGAATTTGAAATTTTATTATTAGATATTGATTGGAAATTAGAAATTAGAAATTGAAAATTGGTCTCATAGCCTTCGTAAATAACGTGCATCTTTGATGCCTTAGCATGATACAGCTTCTTCACATCTTTTTTGGTATTTTCTGAAACACAGATAATTTTTTCTGCGACCGCACACGAAAAACGTATCGAAAGACGCATATAGAGGCGGTCCAGAAGTGAGTAACTCTCTTTGCAAAACTCATATTCGAGTCCGTGTATCGTGACAACGGTCCTTCGTGGATGAATAAGCGGTATGGTATGTGCCGGTACGAAGAGGACGTCTGGCGCAAACATCAGCATCTCAAGTGAGAGTCTGATCTGTGTCCAAAAACGCGGAGCCCACATTCCTTTCATACGAAAGTTCGAAGGCAAAGGAAAACCAATCTCTGGCAAAACAAATACTATTCTGCCTTCTTGCCAAGTAATCTTCCTGCGCACATAGAGTGTCACGGTATCTGAGTGTGGAATGACCTCACTCAGATGTTTGATTGTTTGATAGGCATATTCCTCAATGCCAGTACGACGTTTGAGAAATGCTCGCGATGCGTCAATACCAATATGCATAGAGAAAAATGAGGAAGGATTAAAGAGAAAGACGAAAAACTTATTTAGTCGACATAATACTACGCTTGTACACTTCCAAGTTTTCCAGCACGATACCTGTCCCTTTGACCACGCAGAATGCTGGATCGTCTGCTACATAACAAGGAACGTTAATAGTTTTGGAAATAAGTTGATCAAGATATTTGAGTTGAGCCGTTCCTCCAGAAAGTACCATTCCTTTGTCCATAATATCCGCAGAAAGTTCTGGTGGAGTTTCTTGGAGCACCTGCTTGATGACATTGATAATCTCACGCAGTTCATCTTGAATGGCTTCGGTCACTTCGTTCGATGCGACTACAACAGTCTTTGGCAATCCACCCATCAAATCTCGTCCGTGTACTTCCATATGCTCTTCTTTCACCTGAGCGATTGCTGATCCGATTTTCATTTTTATTTCTTCCGCTGTCCGATCACCGATAGCTATACTATATTTGCGTTTGATATGATCCGAAATTGCCTGATCGATACGATTGCCTCCGACGCGTGCGCTATGTGCAGATACGATTCCACCAAGAGAGATAATCGCAATTTCAGATGTCCCACCACCAATATTGATAATCATATTACCTTGGGCCGCATGAATAGGAATGCCCGCACCAATCGCTGCCAAAATAGGTTCTTTCACCACATACGCAGCTTTTGCTCCCGCTTTGATAGCAGCATCAATAACCGCACGGCGTTCTGTCGATGTCACACCTGCAGGAATAGAAAGTACCACTTCTGGCCGAAAAAATCGAAAGTGTCCGCTCACCCGATTGAGGAAATATTTGAGCATCGCTTCAGTGACACGATAATCAGCAATCGCGCCATCCTTTAGCGGTTGACTCGCGACAATCGTATCTGGTGTACGCCCGAGCATCTCCCGCGCCTCATTCCCCACAGCGATGACTTTATTTTCCAAAAGAGAAATAGCGACCACAGAAGGCTCGTTGATCACCACACCTTTCCCAGGTACGAAGACCAGTGTATTTTTCGTACCGAGGTCAATACCAACTTTTCGAATAAATATCATCTTCATCATAGATATATCCTTTCCTTACTCTTATTTACAACCCTGATCAACTCTTCTTATAGAAGCACCTATTTTCTGCAATCGTTCTTCGATGCGTTCATATCCACGATCGACTTGATAAATATCTTCGATCACTGTCTTGCCTTTGGCACAAAGAGCTGCAATGATAAGTGCTGCTCCTGCACGCAGATCATAACTTTTGATGAGCGTCCCACGAAGGAGTGTTTTTCCATTGACGATCACCTGATGCGGATTGAGAACTGTAGCCTGAGCACCCATTTTGACGAGTTCTGGTATGTAATTGAATCGCCCTTCGAAGATAGTATCGAATATGAGTGTATCTCCAATCGCTTGTGAGGCGAGCACTCCAAAAGGTGCCTGTACATCAGTAGGAAGACCAGGGTAAGTGCGCGTATCGAGCTTCGCGATAGCACGCAGTTTCTTCGCAGGAACGACGGTAATGGCATTTTTTTCAATCACAAAATCCGCTCCGAACTCTCGTAATTTTTCGAGTACCAAATCGAGATGTTCGACGCGAGCATTCTTCACGGTAATCGGACTCCCTGTTGCCACACCCAGTATGAGAAAGGTGCCTGCCTCGTTGTGATCAGGGATGACCGTATGCTTCGCTCCACAGAGTTTCTCAGAACCAATAATTTCCAGGGTATGTGTACCGAGACCGCGTATCTTCGCCCCCAAAGCAATGAGGAATTTCCCCAAGTCTTCAACGTGTGGTTCTGTCGCAGCGATTTTGATAATCGTTTTCCCTGGTAAGCTCGATGCGAGCATCATAATATTCTCCGTTGCTGTCACTGAAAACTCTCTTAAAATAATTTCAGCACAGTGTTTCTTGCTCGCATCAACCGTATATTTCTTACCATCACCTTTGATATCGATACCCATTTTTTGCAATGCATCGAAGTGTGTACCCACAGGCCGAGCACCGATGACGCAACCTCCTGGATGATGGAAGGTGAACATATCAAAGCGAGCAGAGAGTGATCCTAAGAGCAATATGGAAGAACGAATTTTTTTCATCGCTTCGATATCTATCTTTTTTGGATCAATATCTTTGGCAGTGATAGCGACGGTACGTTTTCCTCGCCACTCTACCAATGCTCCCATACTCTCAATAATTTCAATCATTCGAAAGACATCTTCGATAAGTGGCAGATTGGAAATGACGCACGTTTCCTTGGTGAGAAGCGTGGCAGCCAGTATCGGTGTCGTCGCATTTTTTGATCCGCTGACCACGATTTCCCCTTTCATCTTTTTCCCTCCTTCGATTTCAAAAACTTCCATAAAATAGTCTATTTAAAAAAATAATTTTCACTTCTTTCCCGCTCTCATATATACTAAGAAGAATACCATTCCTTTACAATTCATTTTCTAGTATAGCCTATATTCGGCTTTCAATCAATGAAAAAACTGCCTCATATGAAGCAGTTTATTTGACCTCCGAAGAGGCAAAGGCAAAGGAATTTGCCTTATTGAATATAAGAAAACAATCTTTTTATGTTTGTTTTTTATTTTGATTTTAGTTTTTAAAGTACCTCTTTTGGGTTTCCCCGAGTGAAAGCGGTATAGTTACTCCTCTCACTCGGAAAAAGAAAACGGGCTCCCGTTTGAAGGGACACCCGTTTTCTCACTCATAGATGTAGTATAGCACACTTTTTTCCTTTTGTAAAGGCAAGGTTACTTCTTGCGAAGAAAGTCATACGCCGCCAGTGCTGCGATCACTCCGTAACCAGCCGAGATATTATTTTGTCTGTACAGTACATCAGTTACATCACCGACAGCGAAGATACCCGGCACAGATGTTTCCGCCGTACGACTATCTATTTTTATCTCACTACGCTCACTTAACGTTACGAGATCTTTGACAAAATCCGAGTTCGGCACCATACCAATTTCCACAAAAACACCACTGCACTCCAAAGTTTTTTCCTCACCTGTGAGGGCATCAGTATAGACGAGAGATTTCACTACTGACTCCCCTTCGATAGACTTTGGAACCGCATTGAAAAGAATCTCTACCTTTTCTGATGCTCTGATTTTTTGTTCTGTGACTGCATCACCCTTGAGTACATTGGAGCGCACCATCAGCGTAATATGCTCTGCATACGGAAGCAAATCTTCTACTGCTTCGAGTCCTGCGTTGCCACCACCTACTACCACTGTTTTCTTGTTTCGGAAAAAAGGAGCATCACACGTAGAACAATACACGACACCCTTCCCATTGAATGTATCTTCTCCTGGAATCCCTAAATGACGATGGTGTCCACCAGAAGCAATGATCACTGTTCTCGTCTCATATTTTTTCCCATCCGAAGCAGTAACAAGGAAAGAGTTTTCCTCTTTCTCGATGCCTGTTGCCAATACTCCCGTCACAATTTCGATTCCTTCTTGTGCTCTCAGATGATTTTCGAGAGACTGCGCAAATTCAAATCCCGGGATAGTAACCATACCAATCCAGTTCTCAATACTCGCAGAAACCGTTGATTGACTCTGAAAACTTTCTGTCAGAAACAATGTTTTCATCTGTTTGCGAGCAGTATACACGCCGGATGCGACACCGCCTGGACCTCCACCGATAATAATAACATCGTACATATTTTTTTTATTTATACAAATTATTTTTTTAAAAAAGAAGAAGTACTCTATGTTCTATTTATAACGCTTCCACTGCCTGAATAAACTGTTCTCCTCGATCGAACTCATTGGCGAATAAACCAAAACTTGTTGCTCCAGGAGAAAGAAGGATGATGTCACCAGATGTAGCGCATCTCGATGCAATCTCCACTGCTTTTGCCATAGTGCCTACCACAATAATCGGCCTTTTCTTTTCTTTGTCCGGCAAACGTTCCCTGAGCGCTGTGACAATTTTTTCGGTGGCATTTCCCTGAAGCAAGATCAGACCCTTGGTATGGACAAGTATCTCTTCTGCAAAATGTTCAAAATGCATATTTTTATCACTCCCCCCCGCAATCAAAATGACTGGTTGGGAGAAAGAATGCAAAGCAAGTATTGCCGCTTCAGGAATAGTAGCCGTCGTATCATTATAATACAGAACGCCTTTCTTTTCTCCGAGACACTGGAGGCGATGCTTCACTCCTTTGAAAGACAGCACCCCTTGCTTGATCACCTGAGGAGCAAGTCCATAAGCGAGGGCTGTCGTCACACCTGCAAGGATATTCGACCGATTATGCTCTCCTAGAAGAAGCACCTCATTGAAAGAAAGAAGTATTTCAGATTTTCCTTGTTTACGAATCCACAAGGCATCACCATCACTCCAGGCACCATCCCCTTCGATATTCTGCTTCGTAGAAAACCAGACGAGTATTCCTGGTGCGTCCTGCACCATCTCCCTCACATCCCTATCATCAAAAGACGCAATCGTGATATCATTTTTTTTCTGAAAAAGGAAAATGTTTTCCTTGTCTTCCTTGTATGCCGACATCGTTTTATAATAGTTCTGATGATCCGGAAAAATATTGGTAAGTACAGCAATATGCGGACTCTTCTGAATATTCTGCAATGCTGAGAGACGCCACGAGGATAATTCAAAAACAACAATGTCAGCAAGGAGTGTATCTGTGAGAAGAGAAAGGACTCCTGTTTGTTCAATGCCAACGCGCACTACTTTCTTCCCTGCTTGTTCCAATATATGCGCGATCAGTGTCGAAGTGGTCGTCTTGCCCTTGGAACCCGTCACACCAATAATCGGTGTTTTGCACAATGCAAAGAAAATACTCGCATCCATCTCTACTGGTATATGATGTTTCTTCGCCAGTACGATGTATTCATTCGTCCATGGAATGACAGGATTTTTCACTACCATATCTACGTGAGTGAAATCTTCTGGACGATGTTGTCCTAATACATACGTGATATTCTTGTATGGTTTGAGTTTTTCGAGAGATGTTTGCAGTTCATCTCGTGACTTCATATCAGTCACAATCACTTCCTTGACCCCTTTTTCTATCAAAAATTGTACCGTACCGACGCCACCCATATTGACTCCCAAACCAAAAACAGTCACACGTTTATTTTTCCAAAAAGATTCTTCGAACATACATTTTTTCACAAAAAAGACATTTCTATAGTACACCTTTTGACCAAGAAAAGACAAATCTCGCTCACACGAGATTGTACTTATGGTAAAATGTATATTACCAGCCACCAAACCAGCCTTTTTTCTTTTTGCGTATCACAGAGCCAGAGTATCCATTGGAAGTAATATGTCCGTCATCGATAGCGAGATGTCCATTCACCATTACTGTCATCATACCGATGGAATATTGATAAGGGTCTTCCATCGTTGCCATATCTCTAATTTCCTCTGGATCGAAGACGGCAATATCTGCAAAGTATCCTTCTTTGAGCAGACCCCTCTTTTCGATCTGAAACTGCATCGCTGGTTTACCTGTCATTTTGTGAACTGCTTCTTCCCAACCAAGGACTTTTTGTTTTCTGACATATTCTGCGAACACTTTCGGAAATGTACCAAAATTACGAGGATGAACGAGTTCTCCGGTATTTTTATGTTCGAGTGAATATCCGACACCGTTACTACTAATAATCGAAAAAGGATGTTGGATAGCCTTAGTGACATTTTCTTCCGACAGCGCCTCGAAAGAGACAATAGCCTGACCATCGCTCGCCATAAGAAAATTGAGTACTGCTTCTTCAGGTGATGTGCCTTGAAGTCTGGCAACATCAGAAACTTTGTGCCTCGTCATCATTTTACTTAAGTGCGATGATGAAAGAAGAATCTCAGAATAGTCAATATCATTTGCATGCATCTCACGGAGTACAGTACTTCGCACGCTTGGGTCTTTCAATTTTCGAAGCATCATCGGACGACCCTCTGATGTCACCCATTCTGGAAGCAGTGTATACAATACCGATCCTGTCGAAGTATATGGGTAAACATCAAAACTAATTTTTGTATCACTCAAAGCAGCCGTTTCTATCTGCTGAAATACGTCATCCATCAAATGCCAATTGCGTTTCCCGACTGCTTTGAGGTGTGAGATATGAAGCGGAGCATTGGCATTTCTCGCAACAAGGATCGCCTCTTCTACAGCCTTCACCAGATCTTCGCCTTCATCACGCACATACGTCGCATACACTCCTCCTTCTGAGACGGCTGTCTTCACCAAAGTAGAAAGCTCGCGCGTGCGGGCATTTCGTGCGTGTGTATAAATGAGTCCCGTAGAAAGGCCTATAGCTCCTTCATCCATTCCTCTCTTGAGCAGATGTTCCATAAGAGCTATCTCATCAGGAGTGATTGTCCGTGTCTTATCTTTCATCGCGCCTCTTCTCATTGTCCCGTGACCGATAAGCGTTGCAAAATTGACAGCGAGTGTGCGCTTTTCTAATTCTTGCAAAAAATCTGCCATCGAAAGCCAGTTGAAGTTGATCTTTTCTACATCCGTCCACTTCTGAATAGCGCGGATATTTTCTGAATTGACAAGTGGTGCTAGTGATGCCCCAGAATTACCACCAATGATAGTAGTGATGCCTTGGAAGAGGAGACTTTCCATACCTGGATTTGTGAAAATTTTCCAGTACGTATCAGAATGATTGTTCACATCAATAAAACCCGGTGTCACATATTGACCACTCGCATCAATAATTCTTTTCGCTTGTGTATGTGAGAAATCTCCCAGAGCGACAATCATCCCCTCCTCTACAGCAACGTCAGCACGGTACATAGGATGCCCACTCCCATCGATGATTGTTCCATTTTTGATTATGAAATCATACATATACCCTTGTTACTTCAAATATTTATTTTGATCCACTCTTGGCTTTTTCGACTTCTTCCATAAACGCTTTATCTTGTTGAAGTATCTTTGGAACAAGAACAACAATATCAGCAGCATCCTTCAAACTCTTCACTTTTTCGAGTGCCCCTTTCTTAGCGATGGTCAGTATTTCATCATAATCCTTCATAGCGGGCTGAATAAATTTCACGTTTCGGTAATCTTGTTTCACGGCAGTCAAAACAACTCTTGATGTACGAAACTCTGGCAACATTTCAGAAAGAGCATTGCCCGAATTACGAGGATTTTTGAGGGTTGCAATACGCACATTAAAATCTTCATCACGTTTCAACGTGAAACTATCAGCATAGTGCATCGCATACGCAGGATCCATTTCTGCAACTTTCAACATAAAGGCTTTATTTTTCTTCGCAGAAACAGGAAGCTGTTGCAAAAATTCACCGAGCGATCTGGAGTTACTCTGGAGCTGATCGACGTAACGCACTAATTCACTCCCTACTTCGATATTATGTGTATTTATTTTCTCAGTACCTAGTCCTTCATCAGCCACCCCGAGAGTAGATACTGGAAGTGATGTTTCTTCTTTTACTTCTGGTTTTACTTCTTCTACTCTTTCTTCCTGCTTCGGTATTGATACTGGTTCTGGTATTTGTACTCCAACCTCTTGCTCTTCTTGCAGTAACACTACTGGTTCAGATACCTCTTCTGATGCAGGGAGTGTTTCTACAACAGTATTTTTTAGTGCTGTTTCTTTTTTCTTCTCTGTAGAAGATGTTTTTACTGCTATAGGAGAAGCCTCCTTTTCCGTATCCTCAACAACTAATTCTGGAAATGATTGATCAATAGTCTCGAGTTCCTGCTCCAATGCTTTTCTCTCAGAGATAAGCGCGATCAGCTCATCATCTTTTTTATCAGGAGAAATCGTCTGATTGAGTTTTTCGATGTTTTGTAAAATAGTATCACGTTTCTCTCTGGCAATTTTCAGAGCTCTTTCCTTTTCCAGGCGTTCCTTTCTCTCTTGCTCTTCTCGCTGTCCTTTTTCATAATCAGCAATAGCCATTACAAGACGCTTCCTCTCTGCTAGGAAACGAAGGATCTCATCATCAGATAATACTCCAAACTGGATTTTGGTTATTTCTTCGAGGCGCCTTCTCTGCTCCTCTATAAATTCCTCTGTATTTTTATTTTCTGTCATATGTTTTTCTTTTATGAGGCAATACGATCAGCAAGTTCGACGAGACGATTAGAATACCCCCATTCATTATCATACCACACAATGACTTTTACGAGATCACCGTCCACTACTTTCGTCAAAGAAAGATCGACGATACCTGAGTACGGGTTCCCGATGAAGTCTGAAGATACGAGTGGTTCTCTCGTGACGGCAAGTACCGAGCCATACATATCTGTTTTTGTAGCATCTTCGATGACTTGATTGACTTCTTCTTTTGAAACGGGTCTTTTCAGAAGGAAGGTACAATCAGAAAGCGACACAACCAGTGTCGGAACACGAACCGAAAGACCATCAAACAAACCTTTGATGGCAGGAATGACTTGGGCGACGGCGATAGCAGCTCCGGTCGTTGTTGGGACAATATTCTGCCCAGCAGCCCGTGCGCGACGAAGGTCTTTGTGTGGACCGTCCTGCAAATTCTGATCAGCAGTGTACGAGTGAATAGTGGTCATCATTGCCTTCTGTATACCAAACGTATCATTCATAATTTTCACGATAGAAGCAAGAGAATTGGTCGTACACGAAGCATTGGAAATAACCGTTTCATTTGTATATTCTGCTTCATTGGATCCCATCAGGAAAGAAGGTACCATATCTTCATCATCTCCTTTGGCAGGTGCAGATAGAATCACTTTCTTCGCACCAGCGGTGATGTGTTGCGAAGCAGAATCCTTATTGGTAAAACGTCCTGTACATTCGAGAACAACATCAACAGCGAGCTCTCCCCAAGGCAATTTCTTCGGATCAGGTTCTGCAAAAACAGGATAGTCTTTCCCGTCAATAATGAGTTTCCCTTCTGCTACCTCGATATTCTTCCGATATTGTCCATACGCTGTATCATAACGAAGCAGATGTGCCAAGATAGAAGCATCAGTGAGGTCATTGATAGCTACCACCTCGAGATCTTCTTTCTCCAAAGCGATTTTGAAAGCTGCTCTTCCGATGCGACCGAAACCATTGATAGCGATTCTTTTTTTCGTCATAATAATATCGTACTAAAAAATAATGTATTATTTATATTTTCTATGCCTTATGATCACTTCCGAACATCAGCATCTTTTCTTTGACAGCATCCTTGGTGTGTTCTTTGGCCTTTGTAAGTATCTTGCGTAAATCTGTTTCTTCTTCGGCTTGCAGAGCTTCACGCAGTCCCCCGATGAAAGCGAGGCGGAGTGCTGTATCAACATTGAAACAACTTACTCCCCGCGCGATCACTTCTTTCACACGATCATTTTGCCAGTCCGATGCTCCGTGCATCACGATGGGAAGTGTGACTCTCTTAACAATCGTACTGAGTCGTTCATAATCTGGTTGACTTCTCTCACGAAAAAATCCATGAGCGTTCCCAATAGCAACGGCGAGTGTATCGATACCTGTTCTTTCAATAAAATCAACTGCCTGATCAGGATCTGTCATATAATTATCCCAATTGATATTCTCCATCTGCACTTCACCCAAGTACGGCACATTCCCAAGTTCTGCCTGTACAGATACTCCTTTGGCGTGAGCAATATCCACAATTTTTTTCGTTGTAGCGACATTGTCGGCATATTCTTTGCGTGATCCATCATACATCACAGAAGCAAATCCCATATCCATCGCGCGCATCACCACTTCGAAACTTTTTCCATGATCAAGGTGGATACCGATAGGAATATCGTTTGCATAAAACTCCGAAATATTCTTGATGAGATGGAAAATAGCACGCCCTCCAGCATAATCAAACGTTTTTTCCGTCAGCTGGACGATCACCGGTGAGGATAACTCAACAGCTGATTCAATAATCGCCCGTGTGGTCTCAAGATTGATTGTATTGAAAGCACCAACGGCGTATTTCCCTTCTCTTGCTTCTTCAAGCATTGTTTTGACATCCACAATCATAGTTTTTGTATTCAAAAAATTATATCTTCGATCTCCGTATTGCTTCTTCTTCAAAAAGATTCATCATTTTCACCAGCTCATACGGAAACAAACTTTCACGACCTACCAAGACGCCTTCCATTCCTGTTTCAAAAGCCACCTGCGGAAGAAGGGAACTCTTCACTGATCCTCCATACAGCACAGCAATGCGCTCTTCTGTCGCAGTATCAAACATTTCTGTTAGTACCTGGCGCACTATCATTCTTACTTCTGCAATCTCACTGGTCGTTGGAAGTATATCTGTACCAATAGCCCACCTTGGTTCGTATGCGATGATGACCTTCTCTGCTTGCAATTTCGAAAGATCAGAAAAAAGAGTACGTATCTGTCCAGTAATTATTTGTTCTGCTTTCCCTGCTTCTCTCTGGGCACGTGTTTCCCCGATACAAACAATCGGAATCATATAATACTTGAGGACGGAAAGGAGTTTCTCATGAATCAGCTCATCTGTTTCCCCTGCATACAGTCTGCGTTCACTATGCCCAATAATCACATATTCCACACCGTCATTTTTCAACATCAGCGGAGAAATCTCTCCTGTATACGATCCGCTTTTTTCAGGAAACATATTCTGTGCACCTTTCTTGATACTCTTCGGCAGATCATCAAATTGAGCACTATACAGAAACGATGGAGCGATAATGCCCGTCACATATGCATATCTCTTCGAACTTGATTCTCTCCTGAGTACAGTCAGATATTGGGAAGCTTCTTCACGAGAAAGCATATTCATTTTCAAATTTCCTACTACATAAAATCGTGTCATAACACTTTCTTTTCGGGATTTAGTTATTCTGTATCTGTTCACGCAAATACTCTGCTGCTACTTCTGGTTCGATTGTAGAAACTTCGATACCGGTAGAGAGCTCGAAGCCTGCCCACACTGCTGTATGCGGAAGTATCTCTATGTGCCACTGATAATGTGGGTAATCCTTCCCATCACACGGTGCTGTATGGATATAAAAGTTATGTGCTGGATCACCGAGTCCCTGATGAAGAGTAAAGAGTGCTTTCTGCATCACTTCAGCCAAAGCCATTTTTTCCTCTGCCGTGATACGTTCGAAGTACGGATTATGTCTTTTTCCAACAATCCATATTTCAAAAGCCACCCGAGAGGCATACGGGCAAAAAGCAACAAAATGTTCGTTTTCATATACGATTCTCTTTTTCGTCTCTCGCTCAAAATCCACCATAATGCTGTATACGTTACGTCTGTTCTGACGATAATATTTCTCTGCACCTGAAAGTTCTAGATTGATATATGGAGAAATGACGGGTATCGCCATCAGCTGTGAATGAGGATGCGCGATAGATGCACCGGCTTCTTTACCATGATTATGGAAAATCTGAATATAGTTAACACTCTTCTTCTTCATCAGTGTGAGGTAACGGTCCTGATACGCATCAAAAACTTCAGCACACTGCCAGACAGAAAGAAGCGCAAGTGGTTTCCTTTGATCACGTGTCACAATAAGCTCGTGATAGCCTGCACCCGTCATACCACTGTAGGGTCCTTCGATTATTTTTTTCGCAATTTTTCCCCGAGAAAAGGCAGGATATTTGTTGGGAAACACACGCAAGCTCCACTCTCCATCAGGCAAACGATAGACAAGAATATCCTGCTCTTGATTTTTTGCTTCTTCGTCTGAAAAAGGATCGGCATCATCATTTTCTACTGTATGCTTCACAGAAACAAACTCATGCGGACGCTTCGCCCTTCCTGTTGCGATAACAACAAAATCCCCCGTCACAATATCTTGACGCAGTTCTGAAGTTGGCATATTTTCTTCTGTTTTTATTTCTTGTTCTGACATTTTTTTTATTTTTATACTCTGCTTGGCTTATTGTTCTTTGGTATATTCACCTATATGATAGGCCCCCGATAAGAAACGCCACTTTGTTTTGAAAAGATCAATCAGTACCTGAATAAAACCATTGGGACCCGTCAATTTCACTGTCGAACCTTCTTCATTCATCCAGCGCACGGGCATTTGTTTCACTTTGAAGCCAAGTTTGATAGCAAGAATCACAAGTTCAAAATCAAATCCGAAACGATCCACCACCATCCTCTTGGCGATTTCTCGTGAAGCATTTTCAGAAAGCATTTTGAATCCACACTGCGTATCAGGATAATTCCAGAGTCCCAAAACGATACGAATGAGCCAATTCCCTCCCTCTCCCATTACTTCACGATGCTTTGGTTGGTGTACCTGAATGAAAGAACCTTCAATTTTCCGTGAACCAATCACGACGTCGTACCCGTTATCAAACTCTGGTAAAAAAGCATCAAGATGTGTGATAGCCGTAGATCCGTCTGCATCAAGAAAGACCCGATATTTTCCTTTGGCCTCCAGAAGTCCCTGTCGGACAACATACCCTTTCCCGTAGTTCTCCTTATTTTCAATCACACGGATATTCGGTATCTGCAGTGCATAATTACGAGAAATCTCTGCTGTATTGTCAGGAGAACCATCAACAACAACCAGTATTTCATAACTATAACTCTTCCCTTTGAGATATTTATCGATCTCAAGGAGGTTTCTTCCGATACGTTCGCCTTCTTTGTACGCTGGGATAACGACTGATAAGTATGGTTGTTCCATAGAAAAGTAACGGCTCTAACAGCCTTCTATAATTTACACATTCACTATAGCACAAAAAGAGTGTCTTCGCACGAACGAAAGAACCAACTCTACAACACTGACTTTTCCGCCCCCCTCCTACTTAAACAAGCTCTTATAATTCTTTGACCAATAAACAATGCCTTCGTAATAGTTTCTATTAAAAGCACCCAGGTATGCGATAGAAGCAGAGCGTATCACTGACTCTTTGTCTGAAGTAGCACCAGCCCTCTTCAGCTTGAGTCCCATAGCCATCACACCATCAGTCAGATTCCATGGATCCGGCTTGCCGTGTCCTGTTTGGGAAGAAATCTGTGATGCATATCCTTTCCATACATCCGACATAAACTGCGATACACCCATCGCCCCTCCTTGTCCGATATAATTGGGTGAACAAGACACTTTCTTATTTTTATTATATCCAAGACTCGAAACGATATCATAGAAGAAATCTCGTCTGGTATACAGAAGTGCAATAGAATTTTTGTATTTCGAACCGTACTTTTTATATCTTGCAATAGAGACTTTTTCTACTTCCGCATAGGTGCATTGCCCCGTATTCGCACCAAGGTTTGTTTCTTTCTTCAGAAATCCATACAGAACGCCCTCTGGAACACCCGTTCTCTTACTTGCGAATTCAACTGCTTCACGAATATCCTTGGCATCGTATGATTTGCCTGTCAAAAAATTCAAATCATTTTGCAATTGACCAAGCTCTTTCTTCAGACGACTAATAATAGTTTGTTGGTCCTCGATATCTCCAGCAGTGTCCCTCTGTTCAGCTACAAGACTTTGTTTTTGCTTACTTTTGAGTGTGAGGAGTTTCTCTTGATCCTGCTTCACATCTTCCAAAACACCTTTTTCATCTGTTACCTTCACTTGCATATCACGAATCTCTTCTATCACCCCCTGCATTTTTTCCTGAGTAGAGAAAAGACTATCACTTTGACGAAACATACCAAGGATATCTTCACTCGAGAGAATAATCTCAGGGAGAGGTGTCTCATCTGAGACAGCGAGTTCACGAATAAGCTTCTTCAACACTTCTTTTTCTAATTGAAGTTGTTTCTCAAGATTCGTAATCTCTTGCTCTTTCTGATCAATCGTTTGTTTTGCTTCATTTAAGAGCACTTGTGTTTTCTGAATAATGATTTGAGTGGACGTGAGTGAAGAATTGATCTGATGGAGATTTTGTTCGAGTACCTCCTTTTTCTTACTGGCGCTCTTCAGTTTCTTTTCAAGTGCGTTAATCTGATTATTGATACATTCTGTGTCTTCGTCCGCACAATCATTCGCGAGTACTATTTGTTTTGGAGAAAAGATAAAGAAGCACAGGAAAAGTATTCCGATACACACTCCTCTTTTCTGAAAAATATACCCTCTCTTCATAACGTTTTTCTCCGATTATATGCGTTTTTTTATTATACCATATCAACCATAAAGTAAAAAAGAGGAGTCCTTGTTTATTTAGACTCCTCTTGCTAAAAAATATTGTTATGACTTATTTCGCTGATGCTGTTTCTTCTTGCTCTTCGTCTTCTTCTGCTTTGCCTTCTTTGGATTGTTTGAGTACAGCAGTTTCTATCTCGTGTGCGAGCTTCATATTCTCTTTCAAAAATGTTTTGGCATTTTCACGCCCTACACCGAGCTTCACTTCACCAAAAAGGAATGAGTTTCCTGTTTTTTTAATCACCCCATAGAGCACGCCTGCATCCAGCAAGTCTCCTGAAAATGAGATCCCTTCGTTGTACATAATATCAAACTCTGCAGTACGGAATGGTGCGGCTACTTTGTTCTTCACTACTTTGGCTTTCACGCGATTACCGACGATTTCTTCACCTCGTTTGATCTGAGCACTTCTTCTCACTTCTACACGCACGGAGGAATAGAATTTGAGTGCCTGTCCGCCCGTTGTTGTTTCTGGATTGCCAAACATCACACCAATTTTCATACGAATTTGATTGATGAAAATAACCACGACATTGGAACGCGCAATGATGGCCGTTAGTTTACGGAGAGCCTGTGACATCAAGCGTGCCTGACGTCCGACGTGGTGGTCTCCCATTTCTCCTTCGATTTCTGCTTTTGGTACAAGGGCTGCTACAGAATCAATGACAATCACGTCTACCATATTGGAACGCACGAGCGTCTCGACGATATCCAGTGCCTGCTCTCCATTGTCTGGCTGAGAAATAAGCAGATCATTAACCTTTACACCGATACGTTTGGCATATTCAGGATCGAGAGCGTGTTCTGCATCAACAAACGCTGCGATACCACCCGTTTTCTGAGCATTGGCAATGATATGAAGTGAAAGTGTCGTTTTACCAGAAGATTCTGGTCCATAGATTTCGACGATACGGCCCCTTGGCACACCACCGATACCGAGTGCGATATCGAGCGATATTGATCCTGTCGGAATCACTTCTACGTCTACCCTGTGAACATCACCCAGTTTCATCATCATCCCTTCACCAAACTTCTCTTGAATTGCTTCGAGTACGACATTAATTTTATCTTTGTCACCAGCTATCTCTTTTTTTGCTTTTGCCATAATCAATGATTAAATGATTTATACTTTTTATGTCCGTAGGCATTTGTTTACTTCACTTACATAGTATCATATACAATAAAGGCTGTCTACTACTCTGGGATGCTTTCGCCATTTGGTGATGGTGCAACTGGTGTTTCGGGTATCGGAATTTCTTCTGCCGAAGGAATATCCACTTCGAGAGTCAGGGTTTCCTTCTTCTCTTTTTCAAAACGATTCACCGCGGTAATAATCATCGTATTAAACCCTCTCTGCAAAATTATGGTATCAGAAAACTCTCCCTCGCTTCCCACAAAAACAGATTGGTTATTGATAGAAACACGAGCACCTTTGTCCGTTTTCCCTTGTACGACAATTTCATTCGTAGTGATTTTATCACCATTCAGAGGCGTAGTAATAATCAGCCGAGGCACCCCTGCAAATGCCTGAAATTCACGAAAAAGATAAAAAAAAGAAAAACACACAAAGAGAAAAACAAGACTGATAATAAAAGCCCTCGGTGTGATGACAAGTGACGTGAGAGTGATATGGTTGCTATGTTGTATCTTTGGCTCCGTATCGTGGCTGAGATTTTTCTGTATATGACGCTCCCTCTCATAAACATTGATGAGGGCCTGCTCGTCAATATTGAGGTACCGTGCATAACTTCGAAGAAATCCTCTCACATACACATCAGGAGGCAATTTTTCATACGTTCCATTCTCAAGAAACTCAAGATATTTCACCTGAATTCTCGTCGCTTTGGAAACTTCCGAGAGACTCATACGAAAATCACCGCGGAGTTTTTGGAGTTTTTCTCCCAGCGTGAGTGACTCTACTCTCTTTCTGGTGAATCCATCTTTCATAAACGTCCATCACTTTCAATTATCACTTACGATTACCATTTACAGTTGCCACTTATCACGGTCACTTTGATCCAATAGAGGATCATCACCATACTGTGTCTCGGTCCCCTCTGCTGATCCAATCGTGATATCTTCTTTACCTATCAGTACTGTCTTCTTCCCATCGACAATACCAACGACGCCATTGTCTTCGAGGAGACGCATCAGTCTCGCTGCCCTCGGATACCCGACGCCCAGCGTGGTTTGGAAAGCTGTTGTCGATGCCCTCCCAGATTGAATCGTAATTTCTTTGGCTTTCTCATACAAAGTATCTTTCTCTCCTCCATCATCCATTGCCTCCATAGCTGAAGTAATGTCATCATCTGGTTTCTCATCTTCGATTTCTCCACCAATACTATCTTCTCCACGATCACGTTTGACTTTCTTCCAAAATTCGATCACTCGTTTCACTTCATCATCCGAAACATAGGCACCCTGAATACGTTTCATCTCCTTGCCATCAGCAGCAGAATAGAGCATATCTCCATTACCGAGTAGTTTCTCTGCACCACTCGTATCAAGAATAGTACGTGAATCGATATGCGAACGAAGCTGAAAAGAAATACGCGCAGGAATATTCGCCTTGATAAGACCGGTAATCACCGTGGCTTCTGGACGCTGAGTCGCAAGCACGAGATGAATACCCACAGCGCGAGCCAAAGAAGCGAGACGAACAATCAGTGGTTCTACTTCTTTCTGATGCGTCACCATGAGGTCTGCCATTTCATCGATCATAATCACGATGTATGGCATTGGAGGGAACAATTCTCCGCGATCCTTGCCTGTTTGGAGATTGGTAGAATGACGTTTTGCTCCTTCTGCTGTCAGTTTCTGATATTCTTGGATGTCTTGTACGCCCGCCTCTTCAAGAAGTTTATACCGCGTATCCATCTCACCGACTGCCCAGCGAAGTACGTTCAGTACTTTTTTACTCTCTACAATGACCTCTGTTTTGAGATGGGGGATACCATTATACCTTGAGAAAGAAACTCTCTTCGGATCAATCAAAATAAGTTTCATATCATCAGGCGAATTCTGATAGAGTAAAGAAAGCAGGAAAGTATTCATACACACACTCTTCCCTGATCCTGTACGTCCTGCGATGAGTACGTGTGGCATCTTCGCGAGGTTGGCAATCACAATCTTTCCTGTCACATCAAGACCGAGCACTACTTTCAGTTTCAGACGACGATCTTTGAATTCACTGCTCTCAAAAGCATTTTTTATTCGCACCATCGCTACAGACTGGTTTGGTACTTCGATACCAATCAGAGCCTTCCCAGGAATTGGCGCCTCGATACGAATAGATTTTGCAGAAAGCGCCAATGTCAGATTGTCTGAAAGAGCCGTGATACGAGAAAGCTTCACACCAAAAGCAGGACGAAATGTATACTGCGTCAGCGTTGGTCCGACGAGTGCATCCCCTGGCTCTACATCAATACCGAAATGTTTCAATGTACTTTGGATAATTTCTTTATTCCTATCAATATCACCACTCAGTGGTTGACCTGTCGATGATTCCATCAGATTTGTTGGTGGCAATTCCCAAGGCTTCTTATCACCGGGACGCTTTTTTGGAATAACATACGATGGAACCAGTACTGTTCCTTCTTCTATTTCATCATCTTCTTTTTCTTCTTTCTCTGCGCCTCCCTCAAACTCAAATTTCTGTATATTATTCCTCTTCAGCACTGCAAGATCTTCTGGTGAAAGTGCTGGCTTCTTTTCTGTTTCATCAAGAGATTCTTCGGAAGGAACAGAGGATAACATAGTGTCTCCTGATGCGGAGGCAATCTGCTTTGTAAGGTTATTTACTGAGGCTACAGTATCTTTTTCATCTGTTATATCTTCATTTACACCAGTACGCCGAGACCATCTCACCTGCAAACGCTCGAAGAAACGCATCAGCGATACATTGAACGAGGCGATAATACCGATGGCGAAAAGTGCCATAAGAATAATCGTCCCGGCAATCTTGCCAGTAAAAGACATAAGCACATATGCAAAACCAAATCCGACATATCCCCCTCCTTCACCAAGGCTCGCAACTTTGAGAAGCTCTTTCGTATTCTCTCCGCTATACAAATGAAAAAAACCAAGTATCGAAAAGAAAGCAAGAAGAAGTCCAGTAAATTTTACTGCGTCAGCCAGTGTTGTCTTCCGTCTTTTGAGAAACATCAGCCCTGCGATAATCAGGAGAAGTGGGAAAAGCCATTTCCCAAAACCAAGAAGGAGTCCGAGTCCCGTATTCAGCCACTCCCCAAGCAAGCCAGCTGATTTGAAGTAGGCGAGGAAGAAAAGCAAAGAAAACAAAAACAAAAAAACAGCCACGATACTTCTTTTTGCATCGCTATGCAAAATATCCTCCCACAGTAGTCCGTCATCTGCGGATTTTTCAGACTCTGCTATTTCTTTTTTCTTTCGTCCCATAAATAATAAAAGACAATTTTTATTGCAATATTTTTAGTATAACACACAATGCTTCTTTCCTCATATCCCAAAGAAAAAAGGGTCCGCAGACCCTTTTATTCTTTTATTATACCACATTTTTCTTCTTTTGTCTATTTTTTTCAGAAGCACTTTGACTACTCTGGAGCTACTTCTCTCCAACTTGACTGATTACAAGCATTAGTGTTGCAAGATTGTTCTTCGGGGTACGAGTCACAAGTACTTGAGGTACACGTGCGAGATTGAGTTCCTGTACCACATGCTTTGGAACAAGCAGACCATGACGTGTCACATCCTCCGACACACAACAAAGTAACAGGTACTTCGTCAAATGCTGTTGTTCCATCTAATCCTGTACATTCTATCTTATACGGAAGAGATGAAAATACAGCTTGAGTAGTGATAGGATTAGAACCTGAGTTTGTACCAATAGGAGTGTTCCAAAAACCATACCCTTGTTTAGCAATACACGACACAGTATTTTGCGATGTCCACGTGATGTTCAAAGGTGTGCCTAGAGTAGCCTCTCCTGAAACGATAGCATCTTTTCCATTGATTTTCAGATCAACGGTGGAAGGATTTTCATAAAACACTCCGCCTTGCGCCGGGTTG